>OGEO01000043.1_pt1 | contig 146330 bp, 139 predicted proteins | sample 1570661 | NCBI WGS metagenome assembly OGEO01 (sample SAMEA2582142, study PRJEB24529) | metagenome | biome: Human gut stool | place: China | collected 2011
ATCTGTGCCGCGATGCAGGAGTCAGTGAAGAAAAAGTGTATCCGCACAGTATGCGCCACCTTTTCGCCAGAAGCTTTTATAAAATAAAGAACGATATAGCAAAACTTGCAGATGTCCTTGGACACAGCAGTATCGACACCACGAGAATATATATAAAGACAACAGGTAAAGAACATAAAAGGCAGCTTAATAAGATGAAAATGGTGCTCGGGACTAAGTTGAGAGAGGAGTGGAATGCGATGTAGGAAAGATGAAATATAAAGAATTAAATATGATAATAGAAAATGCAAATGATTAAAGGTGAAAATAATAGGCAGATTACATAATAAATATTATGTTGTATGTGCCTTTGTCCTTATGGGATAATTACCTGATTAGGTATGAATATCTGATTTTTATGATTATTCTTGCTTTTTATTTACTTCTGAACTTGCAGCAATTAATTAATCTTTCTGCAAATTACAATTTTATTTGTTTATATAAGATATGCCTTCCAGATACCAATAGAATTATTATATTTAATAGGTTATATAAACTGGAATGATTAGATTTTAATTATTTCTTATATGACAATATATGTCCTTACGGCTGATTTTTACTAGTTTTCCGTGTCGAATTATTGTTTTTTATACAGAAATATGTATTATTCTCTTGTTTTATCATTAATGATGTGCTATCATCTGTTAAGGTTTATGATAATACAACATAATATTTATTACGTTGTATATATCACAGATTAGTAATAAAGAACCTAAAGCGCATAAATACTGGCTTTAAGCTCAATGTGCGTTTGTAAACATAAGTCCGTTTGCTGTTTACTAACCGGCTTAATCTTACAATTTACAGAATTCATAGATTGGCTAGATTAAACGGGTATGGGTATTAACAGCAAACCAAATAAATGATTGTAGGTGATGTTATGCAAATCAATAGAGAAGATTACATAATCGAACGCGATTACAGAAAGAAAAGACTTGAAGAATTTCAGGAGGCTATTCAGGAGAGCCTGCGCGGATTATCGACAGAGATAATCGGTGAGCTTGTAGATGAAAGAGAGCGCCAGAACCTTACACAGAAGGATGTGGCGGATATAACGGGGATACTTCCTTATAATCTTGCAAGGTTTGAAACAGGAACAAGAATTCCAACATTAATGGTGCTTGAGAAGTATGCTTCGGCGCTGGATAAGCATATTGAGATTAGATTGTGTGATAATGCTAAAAAGTAAAATATTTAGGTATATGTAGTATAGGGAGATTTATGAAAACAATAATAATGGCAGGTGGAAAAGGAACACGAATATCCGAACTTTTTCCAGATATACCAAAACCTCTTATTCCAATAGATGGAGTACCCGTTTTGGAAAGAGAAATCATATCCTTAAGAGAGCAAGGATTTGATGACTTAATTATTACAATATCACATATGGGAGAAAAGATAAGGCAATATTTTGGTGATGGAAGTAAGTGGAATGTACACATAGAATATTATGACGAAACCATCCCTTTAGGAAATGCAGGTGCTTTATTTAAGCTTCGAGATAAGCTTGGAAATGAAGATTTTTTACTTTTAAATGCAGATGCAATATTTGAAGTTGATTTTAATAGGATGATTAATTTTCATAGAGAGAAAAAGGCGCTTGTAACATTATTTACACATCCTAATAGTCATCCATATGACAGTGGACTTATTATAGCTGATAACAATCTTTCAGTGGAGCATTGGTTGACGAAAGAAGATGCAAGACCACAATGGTATAAAAATAGAGTTAATGCAGGTTTGCATGTGATAAATCCTAAAGTGTTGGATATGGTTGGAATTGATACAGATGTTATCGGAAAAGAAATTGATGGAAAGTTAGTAAAAGTTGATTTGGACAGACAGATTCTTAAACCATTGTGCGGAAGAGGTGTTATGTACTGTTATGATAGTCCTGAATATGTAAAAGATATGGGAACACCTGAAAGGTACAGTATGGTAGAAAAAGATTTTAAGAAAGGAATTGTTAATTTTAAAAATCTTTCTAATAAACAGAGGGCTGTATTCTTAGATCGTGATGGAACAGTTAATGTGTATAAAGGTTTTCTTACAAATATTGATGAATTTGAATTAATTGATGGAGTAGCCGAAGCAATTAAAAAGATAAATAGTAGTGGATATTTATGTATTTTGGTAACAAATCAGCCTGTGATTGCAAGAGGAGAAGTTACATATGAGGAGTTAGAGCAGATACATAATAAATTAGAAACTTTACTGGGATTGCAGGGCGCATATATAGATGGCATATATTATTGTCCACATCATCCACATAAAGGATATGAGGGGGAAGTGCCAGAGCTGAAAATAGATTGTGACTGTAGGAAACCAAAGCCCGGAATGCTTTATAAGGCAGCAAAAGATTTTAATATAGACTTATCTAAAAGTTATATGGTTGGTGATAGTGAAAATGATATTAAAGCTGGAACTTTGGCAGGATGTAAAACAGTACTTGTTGGTATGACTCAGCATGATATGTACGATTATGGAGAAACTGACAAATTAGATAGTCTATTTGAGTTTGCAAACAAATATTTTTAGTTACTTTTTATTACTAAAATTTAAAGCATTATTTTAAGAAAGAGAGAACATTATGATAATTACACAAACACCTTTCAGAATGTCTTTTTTTGGTGGTGGAACAGATATGGAAGATTTTTTTAAGGAAAATGGAGGAACTGTTTTATCTACAACATTTGATAAGTATTGTTATGTAAACGTAAGACATTTGCCTAGATTTTTTGATTACAGTACAGAACTTTCTTACGCAAAAACAGAAAGGGTTACTGCTGTAGAAGATATTCAGCATCCAGCAATAAGAGAAGCTATGAAAATGTTAGATATGCATGAAATTAGATTAACATACGAGGCAGACCTGCCAGCCAGGTCAGGTTTAGGAACGTCAAGTTCATTTGCAGTTGGTATGTTAAATGCTTTTTATGCATTAAAGGGTAAATATGCTGATAAGAAAAAATTAGCGGATGAAGCTATTTACTTGGAAAGGAAACTCTGTCAGGAAGCTGGTGGATGGCAAGATCAGATAGCTGCTTCTTTTGGTGGATTTAACAGAATTAATTTCAATGCGGATGGGTATGAGGTGCTCCCAGTAATAATTAATCCTGATAGGAAAAAGCGCCTTAATAGTAATCTGATGATGTTTTTTACAGGATTTACAAGATTTTCTTCAGATGTTCAAAAGGCAAATGCTATGAGCAGAGTCGATAAAACCAATCAATTAAAAGAAATGTTGGAGCTCGTAGATGAAGCGGAAAAAGTTCTTACAGATAAAAATATAGATTTGAATGAATTTGGATATCTTTTAGACCATACATGGAAGTTGAAAAGACAGACAGGGAATGCAGTATCTACAGATAGCATTGATGGGTTATATGAAAAAGGAATAAGAGCCGGTGCGTTAGGCGGTAAATTATTAGGGGCTGGCGGCGGCGGTTTTCTTGTGTTTTATGTTGAACCAGACAAACAGAAGTATGTAAAAGAGGCAATGAAAGAATTGCTGTATATACCATTTGAATTTGAAGATGGCGGAACAAGAGTAATTCATTATAGTCCTGAAAATTATGAACCACAGAATTGATAAAAATTCCGGAGCGTGAAATTATGAGTGATAAAGAAAAAATATATAAACATCTGGAAGTACTTATTCAAAGATATCCAGAACTATCATCAAATAAAGAAAATATAGAAAAAACATATGTATTACTGGAAGAGTGTTATGAAAATGGTGGAAAGCTTCTTGTAGCAGGAAATGGAGGTTCTGCGGCAGATTCAGAACATATAGTTGGAGAACTTATGAAAGGGTTTGAAAATGAACGCAAGTTACATGCAAATTACAAAGAAGCATTGATAAATAGTGATAAAGAGCTTGGAAAGATACTGGCAGATAATCTCCAGATGGCGTTACCAGCAATAGCATTAGATGGACACATAGCATTAAATACAGCTTATATGAATGACTGTGAACCTCTTTTATGTTTTGCCCAGCAGGTCAATGGTTATGGTAAAAATGGAGATGTATTTCTTGCAATATCAACATCGGGAAATAGTAAAAACATTCTTTATGCAGCTACAGTTGCAAAGGCAAAGGGGATGAAAGTTATTGGATTAACAGGAGCTAATGACAGCAGGTTATCTGAAATGGCTGATATAACAATACGTTCATCACATACAAGGACTTATATGATACAGGAACATCATTTGCCAATATATCATTGCTTATGTCTTATGCTTGAAGAAAGATTTTTTGGAGAATAATTATATGCGGAAACAGGAAACTATTTTATTTGTTATGCCTAGATTGCCATTTCCAACAACATCTGGAAGAAAAATGTCGTTATATCATTATTGTCGAATATTATCTGAAGAATTAGGATATAGACTTGTTGTTGCGGCTTTTTTAGAAAACGGTGATGAGGTGAAAGATGTTCCTTATTTTATTGACAGGTTAGAGATACTTCCAAAGGCTTCGTCAAAAGAAAAAATAAAAACAATATTTATGCAATCGCTAATAAAAAGAAAGTTGCCTATGCAGGTTTCTTTATATTTCAGTGAAAATGCAAAAAAAATAATAGATAGAATAGCAGAAGAAGAAAAACCTAAAATTGTGATAGGGGATATGGTACGTTCTACAGAGTATATTAAAGATATTCGAGCTTTTAGGATTGCTGATTTAGATGATAAAATCTCTAAAAGATATGAAAGACAATATAACAAAGATATAAAAAATATAAATCCTTATGGAGCATTTTTAACAACATTACCTAGTATTATACAAAAAATAATTATGTTTTCTCCTGTAAAAAAAAGTGTTTTAAATAGGGAAATTAAGTTGTTAAAAAAATATGAAATACAAATAAGTAAAGAATGTGATAGAACCATATTTGTCGCACAAAAAGAAGCAAATGAATTAAATAATATATTAGGACAAAATAAAGCTGTAGCAATACCAATAGGTGTAGATATTAATTATTATTCATATAGAATATGTGGATCTTCTGTTGATATTATAGGATTTCTTGGTGCGATGGATGTTTCGCATAATGAGGCTGCTGTCATACATTTTATAGATGATATATTTCCAATAATTCATGAGAGTAAACCTGATACAAAATTTCTTGTAATAGGAGGTGGAGTATCAGAAAGACTAAAAAAATATGAAAATGAAAATATTATATTTACAGGTAGAGTTGTAGATGTTAGAAAGTATTTGCAAAAATGTAAGATTTTTGTTTGTCCAATGACATTTGGTAGTGGTATAAAAACAAAAAATCTTGAAGCAATGTCTTTAGGGCTGCCAGTAGTTACAACATTAATCGGTGCAGAAAATATAAATGCGGTAAATGAAAAGGATTGGATTGTTAGAGATAGGGAAAAAGAATTTGCAGATTCAATTATTTATTTATTGAATAATGATAATTATAGGTTATCAATAGGAAAAGCGGGTAGTGATTATGTGCAAAGGGAATGGAGATGGGATTTAGTTAAGGACGCTTTTTCCTCATTATTAAAAGGTAATTAGGAGTATTTTATGAATGTATTATTTTTGGCAGAAGAACTTAGAGTTGGTGGAGCAGAAACATATTTTTATTCATTAGAAAACAATATAAATAGAAATGATTTTAATTTTTATTGTATGGCAGTCGATGGAGAACAAAAATCAAAATTATTGTATCCACAGAACTACTACAGTTATTCATTTTCAGTGTTAGATAGATATAAAAAAGTAGTTGATATATGTAAATTAAAAAAAATTGATGTTATACATGTTAACTCATTAAGATTAGCATTTGTTGCAGCAGCAGTTAAAAGGAAAATTAAGAAATTACGTGTAATTTATACAAGGCATAATATAACAGCATTAGAAAAGAAAAGTAAAAAAATATATTCAAGATTTTTAAATAAAAATATTGATTGCATAAATGCTATATGTTACGCAGAAAAAAAGTACTTAATAAGTATTGGCGTTAATGAAAATAAAATAAAGGTTATATATAATGGTATTAATACAGATAAATTTGAATATTTACCAAGACAAAATAAAGATAAAAAAATTCATATTGGCATATTAGCAAGAGTTGATAAGGTTAAAAATCATAGATTGTTTTTACAAATTGCAAAGCTTATTCATAATCAATATCCAGAAACATATTTTTATATAGGTGGAGATGGTCCGGATTTTGATAATATAAAACAAATAATAGTAGATTTTGATATGTCGGCATATGTAGAAATGTGTGGGTATGTTAATGCAAAAGAGTTTTTGCCTAAATTAGATTTTATTTATCTTGTTTCGGAAAGAGAAGTATTTCCTATTTCATTAATAGAAGCAATGGCTACGGGTGTTATAGTAATATCTAAAAATTTAGGTGGAATAAAAGAATTAACCGATGGAACAGGATATTTGGTAGATGGAGATAATCCAAAGGATTATTTAACTGCATTTGAAAATGCTATTGAATGTGAAACATTGGAACAAAAAAGAATTTTGGCAAGAAAAAAAGCAGAAGATTTATTTTCAATAAAAAATATGGTTTCACAGATAGAAAATATGTATTTAGGAAAGGAATAATAAATGAATATTTTATATGTATCTGATTTATCCGGAATGGGTGGAGGAGAAGTTAGTCTTCTTTATTTGATGGATAATATATCAGAGAAAAACAAAGTTGAATTATTATGTAGAGTTCCTGGTACATTGGTCAATGAATGTAATAGAAAATCAATAAAAACATTTTGTTATGACTTTAAAAAAAATCTTATTAAATCGTTAATTAATTTCAAGAAAATTATTAATGAAGAGGAGATAAATGTAGTTCATTCAAATGAATTGACAACAGCTATTTTACACGGGATTTTTTTATGTATTATTGGTAAAAAAAATGTCTTGAATGTTTGTACATGTCATGGACAATGGTATCAATTGTCTAAGATTAAAAAAATATTAATTAAAAGATATATAAAACATATTTTTTGCGTATCTTGTGCTGTGGAAAATAATTTAAATAAACAAGGTATTAATAATACTTCAGTTTCTTATCTTGGAGTTCCAGCTAAAAAGTTCAATGTAGATAGAAAAAATGTACAAGAACTCAAAGAGGAATTAGGTATAAAAGAAAAAGACATAGTTGTATGTACAATAGCAAGATTTCAAAAGATAAAAGGACAATTAAAGGGTATAAAAGCTATAAAAGAATTACATAAAGAGTATCCAGACATAAATTATTTTTTAGTTGGAGGAAATGTGTTTGGAAGTGAGAAAGATTTAAAATATTTAGAGGAAGTTAAAAAATATATAGAACAAAATCAGATGCAAAAATATGTTCATTTATTAGGTGAAAGAAAAGATATTCCTGAAATACTTTCTGCTACGGACTATTTGATGATAACTTCCGATAATGAATCGTTTGGTATGGTAGCAATAGAGGCTATAGCAGCAAGTACATTAATAGTGTCAACACCATGTGATGGAATAAAAGAGATATTAGATAATAATAGCGATATGATTTCGGATACTAATGATTCGGAAGGATTATTTAAAACATTACATAATATCTTGGAAAGAGAAGATGTGAAAATAAGAGCTAAGGCTAAAATTATAGAGCTTCAGGGTGAATTTTCAGTAGAAACCGTAAGTAATAAATATTTAGATATATATCAAAGTAGGTGAAAAAGTGAAACTATTATTAATTACTCCTTATTATCCGTACCCGGCTGAAAAAACAGGTGGAGTACATACGATTAATATGATTTTAAATAATTTATCAAATTATGAGATAGACATTTTTTATTATGGTGAAGATGAAAATAAAAATTATAAATTCAATAATCAAATCAAAAATGTTTATTATGAGGATTTAAGAAATAAAAAAAAGTATAGTCGACTTAAAAGTTTATTAATAGGAAAAACCTATTCTAGTTATATGTATAATAAGGATTCAGATGTATTAAATAGTATTTTATCATCTAATATATATGATGTTATCATATATGATCAGTATTCATCTATGGATTTTAATATAAAAACAAATACATCAAAATGTAATTATCTTTTTATGCATGATAGCTATCCAATGTTGTTTGAAAGAAAGGGTAAGATGGCTAATATTGTAGGTAGAATATACTACAAATTACAATATATATATTCTATAAAAGAAGAAGAAAATAATTATACTAAATTTGATAAGATTTTCTTTGTATCATCTAAAGATATTAGTAATGAAAAAAATATGCATAGTAAAATTTCAGACAGATTTTATTTATGTAATATAGGTATTGATATTAATGAAGTATTAAAAGCTCCAGAACTAAAATTAAAAGGTAAATCTTTAGTGTTCACAGGTGTTATGGATTATGAACCTAATGAAGATGCAATGGTTTATTTTATTCAAGAAGTGTTTGATAAAGTGGCAGAGAAATGTCCTGAAGTAACATTATATATTGTTGGTAAAAATCCGACTGATAAATTAAAAAAGTTAGTTATAAATAGAAAAAATATAATCGTAACAGGAAAAGTTGATAGTGTTTTTTCATACATAAAATCATCAACAATATATATATCACCATTAAGAATTGGAAGTGGCAAGAAAAATAAAATAATTGAAGCTATTTCTTGTGGAACACCATTAATAGCTTCAACGGTAAGTATGGAAGGATTTGAAGATATTGAAGATAAAAATTTAATTTTAAGAGCTGATTCATCTAATGAATGGGTAGAAAATATTTGTAAATTATTGTCTGATGAAGAAAAGAGAATAGATATAAAAAAAAGAATGTTTAATTTACTTGATGAATCGTATAGCTGGAAAAATATAGCAAAAAAACTTGTTGAGTAAAAATTATGTGGATATGGATATTTAAAAGAATATGAAAATAAAAATTAAAAAAATTGGATTTGTAGAGTTAGGAATATATTGTACTTTTTTATTATTACCATTTACGTTATTTCTAAATAAAATAGTTTTTAAAGATTTTAGAATAGCTGGTATCGGAATAGTGAATTTAATGTTGTATGTTTTTCTGTGTATTGTATTTATTGATTCGGTTATAAATAAAAAAACATATTACAATAGGAACGGTATATATCTGTTTTATATTTTATTTGTTGTACTACATATATTAAAAATGTTGCAACCATTTAATAATTTTAATACATTATATAATTTTATAAATAAAAATCAATATTATTATATTCTTCCATTATGTTTATTAATGTTAAATAATAAAAAAATAGATTTTTTGTTATTAGTTAAAATTATAATATATTCTTCATTAATAGTTAGTATTATTAGCATACCTATGTTTTTGACGTCTAATTATTATGGATTAGCAAGTAAAGTGGAACTAACATATTATAAAATATTAGGTACTTCTTTCACAAGAATGTTATCTATCTTTGGAAGTCCTTTGACGGCGGGTACTTATTTCGCTATTGTTTTTACTATTATATATTATGTTTTTAAGTTTAATTCTTTATTTTATATTTTAACTGGTGGATTAAATTTGTTATGTATGTTTTTAACATTTTCTAAAACAGCTATCATTGCTTTGATGTTAATGTTTGCATGTAAATATATGTCTGAAAATAAAAATGTATTAAAAAAATTATTAAAGATTATTGCATTGATTATGTCTTTAATTATAATAATTATTTTTATGACAAATAAGGGAATATATTTTTGGAATACAAATGAATTATTTCATAATGTTAGATTAACAAAGTGGTATAGTTCTTTAAATATGATAAAGCAACATATTATTTTAGGTAATAGATTTGATATTTTATTAAATACCAAAGGAAGTTTTGAAACAATATTATCAGATAATTCGTTTTTATTTGCAATAGCGATATTTGGATTATTGTTTTGGATTATAATTTTAATATATGTCAGTATATATTTGTTAAAAAAAGATAAAGAGTTTAAGCAACGGCTTATGCCAATTATAATAATGTCGATTATATTTCTATTTCTCTATGATTTTGTGCAATTATTTCCAGCAAATATATTACTTATTGCTTTATATAAAATTGTGGAAAATATTGATACAGAAAATTTTATTAGACAAAGGGAACATAGAAATGAAAGAAAGAAATTGTTTAATTGATGTTATGCGTGGAATAGGAATAATACTAGTATTGTTAGGTCATAGATCATTACCTAATATAATGGTTAAGATGATATATGCATTTCATATGCCCTTATTTTTCTTTATATCGGGATATCTATATAGGAAATGTGAATTTGGAAAATTTGTAAGTAATAAAATTAAAAAACTTATTATACCATATATAATTTTTTGGTTGATATCAGCAATTATAGGTTTTTTTGCATATAAGAGTGGAATAATTGATAATTTTGATTTTGATAAATTAGTTGAACAATTTGTATATTATACGCCTAATGGATTTTGGAATGGTCCACTTTGGTTTTTGCCTTGTTTATTTGTTGTCGAAATACTATTTTGTTTTATTAATCAATATTTAAATAAATATAGTTCATTAATCAGTTTTTTCGTTATACCATTTTTGGGTTATTTATGTTCCAGGTATAATATATATTTGATTTTTAAAATAGATATTGCTTTTACTGGATTATTTTTTTATTCATTAGGAAATTACATATCTAATAACAGAAAATTAACAAATAAATTTAATAAAAAATATTTTTTGTTAGATATACCGATTTTTATTATATCTATATTTAAATTTAATAATTTGATTGTTCAAATGATTATTGGAAAATATGGTAATTATATTTTGTTTTTGTTAAATGCTGTTTTGGGAATTTATTTAACATATCAGTTTGCATGTATTATAAAAGATAGCTTTATCTTCCAGACTATAGGACGAGAAAGTCTAATTATTATGGCATTACATTTCATCATATATATTATAATTTTTGATCCCATACAGAATAAGTTATATATAAATAATTTTTGGATAAGAAATTTTGTAACTATTTTGGATGTTTTAATATGTCTGTTATTATGTCATATAATATATGTGTTTATATATAATAAAATACTTTTATTATTAGAGAAAGAAAAGAAGTAGTATGAAAAATAGTGAAAGAATATATGGATTAGATTTATTAAAAATTTTACTTGTATTTGGAGTGATTTTTTTACATTTAATTGGAAAAGGTGGAGTTATTGCTAATAGTAGGTATCATTCATTTACATATTGGAATATTTATTTGTTACAAATAATTTTATTTTGTTGTGTAAATTGTTTTGCAATAATAACAGGTTTTGTATCTTATGGAAAGAATATAAAAATAGAAAGACTACTAACCTATTGGTGTCAAATAGTTTTTTATAGTTTGTTTTGTACAATGGCAATATTTATTATTTTTCCTGATAGTAGAAAAATTGTAAATATTATAAGATGTTTTTTGCCAATTATATTTAATAATAATTGGTATTTTTCTGCTTATGTATGTGTCTTTCTATTTATACCATTTATTAATAAGTTATTAGATAACATAAATGATGAACAATTAAGTACATATTTGAGTATAACATTTGTTTTATTTAGTGTTATTGGATTTATATCTAGAAAAGATCCATTTGTAATAAGTAATGGTTATAGTCCTATATGGTTAATTTATATGTATATAATAGGCGCATCAATAAAGAAAAAGAATAAACTATTACAAAATATAAATAATTATAAAGTCAAGTTATTTTTATTTGGAGTAATTATTTCTTGGGGATATAAGTTTATTATGGAATGTTTTATTAATAGATTATTGGAAATAGACAAACAATGGAATCTATTTATTAATTATAGTTCACCTACTATACTTATAATGTCAATATGCATTGTGTATTATTTTATAAATATAAAAATAAATGGGATAATAGGTAAAAAGATAATAGAGAAAGTGGTTGGTTTAACATTTGGTGTTTTTTTGTATCATAGTTATCCATTATGTTTTGAATATATAATAACCAATAAATTATCTTGGATTGTTAATTATAATGTTATAGTTGAAATTACAATTTTAGTATGCATAACTTTATGCATATATATTATAGGTTTAATATTGGATATAATAAGAATAAAATTATTTAAGGCATGTAAAATAAACAAATTAATAGAAACCATTACTAAAAAAACAAAGATAAAATTATGCGAATGTAAAAATGTGAATAATTAGTACCATAAAGAGAGGTTGTTTTAATATGAAAAAAACATTAGTGTATGGTTGGTTTGGAGAAGATAATTTAGGGGATGAACTGTTGTTAAATGAAACACTTGAATTGCTAAGTGAAAATAAAGATATTGAAGCTTATGTTATGTGTAGTAATCCTCTTAGAGTTAAAAAAAATCATTGTGTAAGAGTAGCAGCAGTAGCTATAGATGGTACATTAAAAAAGTATATAAAAGCCATTTTATTATCACCCTGGGCAATTATAAAATGTTTATATCAGACGGACAACCTTATAATAGCAGGTGGTGGAGCAATTTCAGATTGGAATTATAGTTCAACAAAGGAAATGTTCTTTTTGATTAATTGGTTTAAACGTAGAAATAAAAAAGTTTATCTATTAGGAGTTGGAGCAGGTCCTATAACTAAAGAAAGAAAATATGGAAGATTTTACAATGTTTTATCAAAAGCAGATGTTATAACAGTTCGTGATGAATTTTCAAAGAGTGAATTAAATAAGATAGGATTGAATAATGTTTATAAATCAAATGATTTGGTTACATATAAAACATTTAATGGATACAATATAGAAAATACAACCCCAATAAATAAAATAGGATTAGTTTTAGTTCCAGTTTGTCAAAATACAAAAAATGTATATGAAGATTTAAAAAGAGAATTATCTAATTTAATAAAAGAATTAAGTACTAAGTATGAAGTATCAATAATTCCTTTTCAGATTAATTATGATATGGAATTTATTAATGAATTAGAATTTGATAAATCGCTTGTTAAAATTTTGAAACCAAAACATTTATGGGATACTTTGGATTATGTGTATGAGCAGGATTGTATTATAGGAATGAGATATCATTCTCTTGTTCTTGCTATACAGATGAAAAAATATTTTATACCAATTATTTATCACTCAAAAAGTGCAGAATTATGTAAAGAATATGGAGTTGAAGAATACGCTTCAAGTGTAGGTGATGGTGAGAATTGGGAAAAAAGTAATATAAATTCAGAAGATATAATAAAAAATATTGGAAAATTAGAAAAAGATATTAATTTTATTTCACATAACAATAGTATTTTATTAGCTAAGAAAATGAATAATAAAGAAAAAGAGATTATTAAGGGACTATAATTGTAATGAGAAATATACTGAAGATTTTTAGTGGTGTTATTATACTTGTACTTGTAAGTAAATGTTTAGGTTTTGTAAGAGAGTCATTTGTTGCAACAATATATGGAGCTGGTTATATATCAGATGTATATGTAATCGAGGATGGATTAATTAATGCTATATATACAGTTTGTGCAGGTGTTATTAGTACGACATATATTCCTAAAATATTAGAGTTAAACAAAAAGAAGAAAGATGCATTTACAAGTAATTATTTCAATATTTTATTATCAATAATGATTTTGGTTTCAATATTTATGATAATATTTTCACCAATTATATTAAAAATATTGGTACCCGGATTTTATAGTATGTATTCAACAGATGTTATACATTCATTGATTATCATTACAAGAATAAATATGGTGTCATTAATACTTGTTTTTATAGAAAATTATCTTATTGTTATATTACAAGCCAATAATTATTTTATTTTTTCTTCTTTACAAGGAATAGTTCTTAATTTTTCAGTTATTATATATTTGGCATTTTTTAATCAATATGAAATAACAGGAATTATTATAACAAAAATAATTGCACATTTATTAAATGCAATTATGTTGATTGTTTTTATAAATTATAAAAAAATATTTAAATATCATTTTATATATAATATAAAAGATAATAATATAGCCGAAGTATTTAGAAATGCAACACCAGTTCTTGTTGTAAATATTGTGTCGCAGTTAAATTATATTGTAGATAGAAGTATGGCTTCAGGATTAGATAGTGGAAGTATGGCATTATTAAGCTATGCTAATACAATAGCTTCGCTATTATATTCAGTTGTTGGCACTTCCATATGTAATATTGCATATACAAAAATAAGTGAAAAACAAGGAGATAAAATAAAGATAGGTAAGTCTTTTAATGAATATTTAGACTTACTATTATGTATTGTATTACCTTGTTGTGTAGTTATGTGTGTTGATTCAGATATATTATGTAGAATTATTTATGGAAGAGGAAAAATCAATTCTGATAATATTAATGTTTTGAGTAGGATTTTATGGCTGTATATTCCGAGTAATTTTGCAATGTGTGTAAGGGATTTATATAATCGATTATTATATATAAATAAGAATACAAAGATTCCATCATTAATTAATATGATTGGATTAATATTAAATATAATATTTAATTTTGTTTTTACAAGATTAATAGGGGTATATGGTCTTGCTTTGGCAACATCATTAACAGGAGTAATAGCATTAATAGTTTCACAAATATATTGCAAAAATCATTTGAATCTTAAATTAAGAAAACAATATAGTGTAATAGTTAAGATAATAATTTCTAGTTTACTATGCTGTATGATAAAACAGGTTATACCCTGTTGCAAGTTGATTAATAAGATTATTATAGTAGTTATTTCAGGTTTAATTAGCTTGCTTATATTTAATTATGACAAATTTATAAGGGAAAGAAGAAAAGGAATATTTTAATGATTTATTGGATATATAAAAAAATAAAATTAATGAGACTGAAAAAAAAGCTTATAAAAGACAAAAAATTTGTAAATATAGAAGGTGAAGTTGAATGTACATATCCTGAAGGAATACTTTTAGATGAATATGTGTATATTGGACCTAATTGTAAGATGTATGGTCGTGGAAAGATAATTGTATCTTCAAATGTTATTATTGGAAATGATGTAAAGTTTTTAACAACTAATCATAATTATATGGGAACAATGATACCATACGATTCAAAAGGAATTAATAAAGATATTATTATAAAAGAAAATGTTTGGATAGCATCATATGCATTTATTCTTCCCGGAGTTGTAATTAATGAGGGGGCAGTTATTGCAGCAGGTAGTGTTGTAACAAAAGATGTTCCAAAATGTGCTGTTGTAGGAGGAAATCCTGGTAGAATTATAAAATATAGGGATGAAGAAGAATATAATAGATTAAAAGAAAATAAAGAGTATTATCTTAAGAAAAAATATTTAAAATAGAAAGAAGGTATATTTATGTGCGGAATAGTAGGATACACCGGCAAAAACCAGTCAGCCCCAATTCTGTTAAACGGCTTAGCCAAGTTAGAATACCGCGGCTACGATTCAGCTGGTATAGCAGTAAGGGATGGTGATTCGCCGGTTCAGGTTGTTAAGGCAAAAGGAAGATTAAAGGTGCTGGCAGAAAAGACTAATGATGGTCAGTCTGTTATCGGAACTTGCGGAATAGGTCATACAAGATGGGCAACTCACGGAGAGCCATCTGAAATTAATGCACATCCACATATTTCGAATGATTATAATGTTGTCGGTGTGCACAATGGTATTATAGAAAATTATCAGGAGTTAAGGGATAAGCTTACAAGAAACGGTTACAGCTTTTATTCATCAACTGATACAGAGGTAGCGGTAAAGCTTATTGATTATTATTACAAGAAGTATGAGCATACACCTGTTGATGCTATTAACCACGCTATGGTGCGTATCCGTGGCTCATACGCATTTGCAATTATGTTTAATGAATATCCGGGTGAGATATATGTTGCACGTAAGGACAGTCCTATGATTTTAGGTGTAAATGACGGCGACTGTTATGTGGCATCAGATGTTCCTGCGATACTTAATTACACAAGAAATGTTTATTATATCGGAAATATGGAGATAGGTCGTCTGGCTGACGGTCATATCACATTTTATAATCTTGATGGCGATGAGATTGAAAAGGAACTCGTAGAGATAAAGTGGGATGCGAAGGCAGCTGAAAAGGGCGGTTATGAGCATTTTATGATGAAGGAAATCCATGAGCAGCCAAAGGCAGTTAAGGATACTCTTAATTCAGTTCTTAAGGATGGAAAGCTGGACTTATCGGCGGTGGAGCTTACTAACGATGAGATAAAGAAGATATCGCAGATATACATTGTGGCATGCGGTTCTGCTTATCATGCAGGTGTTGTTGCGCAGTATGTCATTGAAGACCTTGCAAAGATTCCTGTGCGTGTTGAGCTTGCTTCAGAATTCAGATACAGAAAGCCATTACTTGACCCAGACGGACTTGTGGTCGTCATAAGCCAGTCGGGTGAAACAGCGGACAGCCTTGCAGCATTAAGACTTGCAAAGGATAAAGGACTTAAGACTCTTGGCATAGTAAATGTGGTTGGAAGTTCGATAGCAAGAGAGGCTGATAATGTATTTTACACGCTTGCAGGACCTGAGATAGCTGTTGCCACAACTAAGGCATACAGTACACAGCTTATAGCAGCTTACTGTCTTGCATTACAGTTTGCTTATGTGAGAGGAGAGATGGAACTTTCTGAGTATGAAAGGCTTCTATCAGAGCTTGAAACTATCCCTGAAAAGATAGAAAAAATACTTGAGGACAAAGAAAGAATCCAGTGGTTTGCAGCAAAGGTTGCTAACTCAAAGGACATTTTCTTTATAGGAAGAGGAATTGATTATGCAGTGAGCCTTGAAGGAAGTCTTAAGCTTAAGGAAATATCGTATATCCACTCAGAGGCATATGCTGCAGGTGAGCTCAAGCACGGAACGATAAGTCTTATTGAAGATAACATTCTTGTAATAGGCGTGCTTACACAGAGTGAGCTTTACGAGAAAACAGTAAGCAATATGGTAGAGTGCAAGAGCCGTGGGGCATATCTTTGCGGACTCACAACATATGGAAAGTATGAGGTTGAGGATACAGTTGACTTTACTACATATATTCCAAAAATAGATGAACATTTTTCAGCATCGCTGGCAGTAGTGCCACTTCAGTTACTTGGTTATTATGTGAGTGTAGCGAAGGGACTGGACGTTGATAAGCCTAGAAATCTGGCTAAGTCGGTGACGGTGGAATAGAATAACTGTATTTGCTTATTTATAGTATTATAGATAAAATCTACAATATGGAGTTTTCAGATTTATTTACAGAAAAGAAATTTTAAAAGTATAATAGATTAATATTAGCTGAATATAAAATTTTAGAAATCCAGCCAGGATAATGATATTATATCATTTAATCCGGCTGGATTTTTTGTTCTAAAATTTAGTTTTTGTGCAAGCGCTACATAATCCACCGGAGTGTAATTCTTCAGATTTAGATGTAAGATTAGGACAGTTGGAGCATTATACTCTAAATCCTGATCTGGCAAGAATTAGATGTTCAGCATATTGGCAATCTCTGAGAAATTGATGAATAAATCCTCATAGATATTAACTTTGATAATGGAATCAAACGGATATTGAACACTTACGATATTACCCTCAAAATAGTTTACTGAAATAGTTTTTCTCTTTGGATCTACAATCCAGTATTCACGTACTCCATAATTTTTGTAGTAGTATAGCTTACGGATATAATCATCTGAAGGGTTACCAGGAGAAACAATTTCAATAATGAAATCAGGAGCACCATTACATCTTTTTCCATCTAGTTTATCTTTATCACAGATAACCATTATATCTGGCTGAACAATTGTAAGTGGTTTATCAGACAGCTTGACATCAAATGGAGCAGGAAATACAGAGCAGCTTCCATTTTTAGATTTGATATAGTTTCTAATAATAACAAGTAATTCTGTAAGGATGGTTTGATGTATCTGTGAAGGACGTGCCATATCATAGATAACACCATCAAAAACTTCTGCTCTTTTGTCTTCTGGAAGAGCCTCGTACTGCTCCAGAGTAATTAGTTCTAGTTGTGATTGTAATGCTGGCATAATATACACTTCCTTTCTGTATAATGCTTATTTGTAGTTAATGTTCTGAGTTCTGAGAACGCAACATCATTATTTATATTTTTGTTCCATCTGGAAAAGTAAAATTGAATTCATAAGAACCACCGAGAGCTTCAGCTATTGTGTTCAATTCATCAATCGAGAATTTATCAGTTTTCATTCTTTGGTTGAATGATTGCGGTGTTTTACCTAAAGCTTTTGCAAGTTCAGATTCACTCATACCCTTATATGCTAATGCCATTTTAATTTTTTGTGCGTTACCCATATACATTCCTCCTTTAAATATAAGAATACAGCTGGCATAAAGAAAAGTCTAGGTGTTCCTTTATTATGAAAAGAAAAAAATTGATAATTTCAAGAAAAAACTTGAAGCAGAAGCTACATCGGCTATATATCAGTTATCAGATTATTTATATAGATATTATAAAAAGAAAGTTATACAAGAGTAAGCAAAGAGTCTATATTTTCAGCCCTTAATAATCTTGAGGTGGTAACAACAACTTCTGATAAGTATTCGGATATATTTGGATTTACTGAAATGGAAGTGTTTCAGGCATTGGATGAATATGGTCTTAGTGATAATAAGAAAAATGTTAAGAGATGGTATGATGGCTTTATATTCGGAAGCTGCAAGGATATATATAATCCGTGGTCAATTCTTAACTATCTGGACAAGCGTGAGTATGGAACTTATTGGGTGAATACAAGTGCTAATAGTCTTGTAGGAAGACTTATAAGAGAGTCTAACAGGGATATAAAACAGAAGTTTGAGGATTTGCTGAATGATAAAAGTATATGGTGTGAAATAGATGAACAGAATTTCGCTGGAAATATTCAGTTTCTTTGATACAGGTAACAGAATGTCGGGAAGTCAGCCTGAAAGATTTTATCATGGTTTTGTGTTAGGTCTGTTAGTTGAAATCATAATTAAAACAGGTTCTAAATTTACCTCTTACAAAAAAGCAAATTTAGGACCTGTTTTATTATAATCTCCCGTCTTGATACTTAAATAAAAATCTAGTTGTAATTTACCAGCATAATCGAAATATTATTAATAGCCAGAGTACTATATAACAAAAAATTAGTTATGCATAACACACAATGCAAAATATTTAATAAGTATTATTTATATATTCATAACATATAATAATAACCAATTACAACTTCTGATTTTTCTCCATATACTCATCATACAAAGCAATAACCTTATTCATAACCTCAGGGCCAGGGGCGCCAAGTGTAAGACGTTTTTCAACACATGTCTTAAGACTGATGGCTTCGTATACGTCTTCTTCAAAGACTGGGCTTATCTTCTTGTATTCATCAAGTGAAAGGTCATCAAGAGCAATTCCCTTGTCAATGCACATAAGAACAAGCTGACCTACGATACCGTGGGCATCTCTGAAAGGAACTCCCTTCTTAACAAGATAATCAGCAGCATCAGTAGCATTTGTAAAGCCCTTCTTTGCAGAATCTTCCATGCGGGCATCGTTGAACTTCATAGTATCAATCATTCCCTTGAATAAGCTTACGCAGCCTTTAACAGTGTCAATAGCATCGAAAGTAAGCTCTTTGTCTTCCTGCATATCCTTATTGTATGCAAGAGGAATTCCCTTCATAGTTGTAAGAATACTCATAAGAGCACCGTATACACGGCCTGTCTTACCACGAACGAGCTCAGCTATATCAGGGTTTTTCTTCTGTGGCATGATGCTTGAACCTGTACTGAAAGCGTCATCTAACTCGATGAACTTGTATTCATTAGAGTTCCATATACATATTTCCTCAGAAAATCTGCTTAAGTGCATCATAATAGTAGAGAGGGCACTTAAGAATTCAATGACATAATCCCTGTCAGATACAGAGTCCATACTGTTGAGGGTAGGTCCTGCAAAACCAAGAAGTTCTGCTGTCATTTCCCTGTTAAGTGGGTAAGTTGTTCCGGCAAGCGCGCCAGCACCGAGAGGGCAGTAGTTCATTCTGTTATATATATCAGAAAGTCTGCTTCTGTCACGTCTGAACATTTCAAAATAAGCTGAGAAATGATGAGCAACAGTTACAGGCTGTGCCTTCTGGAGGTGAGTAAAGCCCGGCATATAAGTTTCAACATTTTCCTTGATTATTCTTAAGATAACTTCCATAAGTTCTCTTACTTCTTCGTCAACATTCTTTACCTCATCGCGTGTGTAAAGTCGCATATCAAGTGCAACCTGGTCGTTACGGCTTCTTCCTGTGTGAAGCTTCTTTCCGGCATCACCGATACGCTCAATAAGAGTTGCCTCCATAAATGTATGGATATCTTCATACTCATCTGTAATCTCAAGCTTTCCTGACTCTATATCAGAAAGGATATCCTTTAATCCGTCAGTAATCTGCTTTCCTTCATCCTCTGATATGATACCCTGAGCAGCAAGCATAGTAGCATGTGCGATACTTCCCTGAATATCCTGCTTATAGAACTTCTGATCAAATGAGATAGAAGCATTAAAGTTGTTTACAAGTTCATTAGTTTCCTTAGTGAAGCGTCCGCCCCAAAGTTTCATCTTTTACCTCTTTCCTGTATGCAGCACAATTCTGTGGCATACATATTATAAATATGATGTTGGGGTCAAAAGCCCCCAACTATGGTAAGTTTAATCAGCATTATTACTCTCATCACTGTCAAGATTATCAAAGTCGTCAAGTTCATCAAGACTGAAATTGTCAAGGTGAATTGTCAGGACGACATCCTTTTCATCAATCAGTTCCTGAATTAATACCGGCCAGTCAGATGTCTTAATAACATTCATACAGCACATTTTTTTGAAAGTATATATGCCAATCAATATAATAATGCATAATGAAGTGATTATGCAACCTAAAATGAAGTTAACAGGCATATATTTTAATGTTACAGTGTGTTCACCGGCTGGAACATTTACACTTATGAGCGCACCATATATGTTATTAGTTTCTGTCTTTTTGCCATCAATGTATACAGACCAGCCCTTATCATAAGGAATTGAGCATATAAGAGTTGCGTCCTTGCTTGCATTTACAGTACCAGTTATTTTATTGTTAGTGAACTCTGATACATTAAGTGAATTATTGTTAAGTATATTAAAGGCTTCTATGAAGCGTGAAGACTCAAGAGTGTATACACTTGCATTCATAGATGTATCGCCGGATATCACAATAATATCATCAGGTGTTGCATATCCAAGGTCGATTATAGTTCCGCCTTTCTTTAAGTCCTTATAAGTATACTCTGAACTGTTGATAGTTGCTGTAACCGTATCGCAGGAAGTGTTTCTTACAATCATATACAGGTGTCCGGCTTTGACAGGCTTGACCTCAAAGCTTGCATCGGTAGCATTCTCATAAGTAAGAGTAAATACATTGGATATGCCGGTAAGGTTCTTAATAAGTGAGTTCTGGTTCTCTATACCTGCATCATTGGCACTGTCAGCCTCCCATCCATAAGGGTCATTGTAAGTCATAAAACCTATAGGAATAGTATAGTTATTCTTGTAAATAAATTCGCCGTCACTGCCAGTATAGTATGAGCGGAGCGGGCTTTCTGTGAGTATGCGGTTAGATATGGCATACTTTACAGAAAAAAGGCTTTCAGTGACAAGTGTAGCACCATTGTACTTGTAAGCATTAAATGAGTGTTCAAAGCCTAGTTCACCGAAGAACTTCTCCATGGCACCATTGGATGTCGATGAAAATGTTGATATGCTATGGTAATTGTGCCATGCACCGTCATTGTTAGAACGGCTTCCAAACTTCTTGTCCATACGGTAGAAAGATGAGTCATCATCGGCAACTGTCTGGGTAACCGTCTTAACCGCATCATAGTCAAGAAGGTAAGAAGAACGGCTTGTAGTTCCAATTCCGGTTGAGTCCATATTGATGGTACATTCTATAATGCACAGCGAAAATGCTATGAAAATTATGACAGGAACTTTAAATTCATGCTTTAAATGTATAAGCATAATAAGTGCATACACAAGGATAAAGGCACCACTTATATATACTATCGTAAAGTCGTAAGTTTCATCTACCGTAAATACCTGCTCTATAAATAACAGAATACCGATGGCTATCCATAAAGCACATCCAAGCTGCTTTGTAGTCATGCTCTTTAAATGACTTAATGCCTCGTAACACATAGCGAGCAGGAAGAATACATATATAAAGGACTGTCTGCATGGAAGGCTGTTAGGAAAGTGGAAGCCATGCCATATAAAATTAGGTATATTAAGGTTAAATGCTGTAAGGAATATCAGTACAAGTGCTGATTTTCCTATCTTTTCACGAAGGTCAACCTTTTTATCCATAACATAAAGTGGGAAGAGCAGCAGTACGGCAACTGAGCAGTATATGTTAGGGTAGTGATCAAGTCCTAAGTGGACAGGCACATTTATAAGATGTCTTGTAACCATATTCAGTATACTGAAGTACAGTGACAGCTTCTTAGGAAACTCAATGTTGTTTGAAGCTGAAAGTGTAAATGCATAAAACTCAGGAAGTAACAGGCACGCTGCAAGTCCGCCTGCAAGAAGTGAATATATGGCAAAGTTTAGGAACTTCTTTACATATATTACAGGCCTTCTTGTTCCTTTGTAAGCAGCCATAAGCACGATAAAGTATAAAACAACTGATATACATACCATAATGGCGATATAGTAGTTGGTGTATATACATAATCCAAGTGATATACAGTAAAGAAAACAACGGTTTTCATTAACAAGCCTTTCAAGTCCAAGTATAATGAGTGGAAGTAATACAAGGCAGTCAAGCCACATAATGTTCCAGCTATAGGCAGCCACAAAGCCGGACAGAGCATAAAACATTCCAAAGAGTGCTATAGTACATTTTCTGGTGTTGAAGTGCTTTGATATATAATAAGTAAATGTAAGGCTGCTTAAGCACAGCTTTAATATGATGATTACATTCATAATCTCAATCATATACTTTTGTGGGAAAAGCACTATAAACCAGTTGGAGGGACTTGCAAGATAGTAGGCATACAGCGCGGTAAAGTTAGTTCCCATACCGATATCCCAGCTATAAGTCAGGCTTTCTCCGTGTCTTAGCTTGTTCCAAAGTTCGGAAAAGAAAGGCGCATACTGGTGATACATATCTGAGCGCAGATAACAGTTGTTGCCAAAAGGATATATTTCTCTTGCAATATACAGTGCAGTCATTATAATAAGTGGAATGACAAATGCTATTATATATGTTATTCCACCGCCAGGAATACTGGAATCTGTTTTGTCAAAAAGGGTAAAATGCCTTTTATGTTTTCTGGATGTATTAGTAGAATTGTCGTTAAGCGAATTCAAAATATTAACCCCCTGTTTAGTAATTGGTTACATTTTACCAAAATATAAAAATACTGTAAATAATATAAGTTAATTATTTAAGGTTTGACTTGTATTATTGAGTTTTATTAGGTACAATAAATATGTATGCGAAGGGACCTTATAATTAATGTTTAAAGTTATAAGGAGTATACATGGATATAGTTAAGATATTTAATAAATATAGAATATATACAAAGTATGCTGTGATAACCATCATCATACTTGTGTGCGGGCTTTTATACTATGGTTCAAAGCATAAAAATGTGGCTGGCAGTGATGATATATATTCTTTTGACAACAATCAGGCGACAGACACTTCATCCACACAGGAAGAGTTGTATACCAAAGATACCTCACAGACTGCTGCAGGTCTTAGTCAGGATATTGAGGATAAAGGGCTCATTTATGTGTATATATATGGTGAAGTAGAAAGTCCGGGAGTTGTGGAGTGTACAGAGGGTTTAAGGGTATATGAGGCTGTCGGGCAGTGTGGCGGTTATACTGACGAAGCCGATGTAGGCAGGATTAATCCTGTACGGAAAGTATCAGATGGCGATAAGATATATATTCCACGCATAGGTGAGGAGTATAGTGCTGACAGTTATTCAGATACCGTATCAGATGAGGCTTCTTATGCTGGTGGTGAGAAGTCAGGAGGTAGTCTTATTAATATTAATACTGCCACAAAGGAACAGCTTGTTGCGCTTTCAGGTATAGGAGACTCAAGGGCAGAGGATATAATAAGCTACCGCAGTAAGCATGGCAGCTTTAAAAGTATAGAGGACATTAAGAATGTGCCGGGAATTAAGGAGAGTACATTCAGTAAGATTAAAGATTATATATGTGTTTAAGCAAGGAGTAATTACAGATATGGCTGGTAAGGTATTAGTTGTAGATGATGAAAAGATGATTGTTAAAGGTATAAAGTTTAGTCTTATACAGGATTATAGCGTTGTTGACTGCGCATATGACGGAGAAGAGGCGTTAAATATGGCTAAGAACAACGATTACGATATAATTCTTTTAGATATTATGCTTCCAAAGATGAATGGTCTTGAGGTATGCCAGCAGATAAGGGAATTCTCGAATGTGCCTATTATTATGCTTACTGCTAAAGGTGATGATATGGATAAGATTATGGGGCTTGAATATGGTGCAGATGACTATATTACAAAACCATTTAATATTCTTGAAGTAAAGGCAAGAATGAAGGCCATATTAAGAAGAAATAACAGCAATAAGGAAAAAGAGGCAGTTAAGAGCAATGTTTTAGTTGTTGGAGATATGAAGATAGACTGCGACAGCAGAAGTCTTTTTATCAAGGGCAAGGAAATATATCTTACAGCCAAAGAATTTGACCTGCTTGAGCTTCTTGCTTTTAACCCTAACAGGGTATACAGCAGGGATACATTGTTAAAGACAGTATGGGGAGCTGATTATCCGGGCGATGGAAGAACAGTGGATGTCCATATAAGACGTCTGCGCGAAAAGATAGAGGATAATTCAAGTGATCCTAAGTATGTTCATACCAAGTGGGGAGTAGGTTATTATTTTAATGTTTAAACATAATGATATGGGAACACATAATAAGCCAGTTAAGTTGGATAAGATTATAGGTGGTATCCGTAAGTGCCTGTTTAGCGCACGTTTCAGGATAATATTGATGGTATCGGTGCTGGCAGTCATATCTACTGTATCGGCGGTTGCGGCAGTAGAGTATTCATATATCAGTTCGCTCATTAATTCAAGAAAGGACTATGTCTGTAATGAGGCGGTGCTTATGTCGGCTGAATTTACAGACTACAAGGACCTTTCGGATGCAAGGAATGATGGGATGTATGAAAATCTTATGAACTATTCTGCGCTTAATCAGGCAAGAATTCGTGTGGTAGATAGAAAGTATATGGTAAGCCTTGATACATATGCGGTAGATACCGGAAAGACTATTGTAAGTTCAAAGGTAATAAATGTGTATGAGAATTCAAAGGCTGTTGCGGAGTATAACCGTAAAGTTGGCAATATAGAGGCTGTTTCACCTATATACAATAATGAGGGCAGTGTTATCGCGGTTCTGGTGGTGAGTCTGGATATATCTGACATAAGAGTGCTTGCAGGAGATGCATTTGAGGGAATATATATGATAGTGTTTGTTGTTATTACATTTATCATAGTATGCTCAATAGTTCTTTCATACTTCTATATAAGAAGATATAAGAAGGCTTTAAAGGTTGTCGAGGATGTGGACTTTGGCTATATAGATAAGAGGGTTGAGGTGAAAGGCTCAACTGAGCTTAAGGATTTTGCCACACATTTTAACAGTATAATGGATAAGAACAGCGAGCTTGATTCTTCAAGGTCGGAGTTTGTGTCAAATGTATCGCATGAGCTTAAGACACCTATAACATCGATAAAGGTGCTTGCAGATTCGCTTAATATGCAGGAGGATGTACCTGTTGAAGTGTATAAGGAGTTTATGGAGGATATTGTAAGTGAGATTGACAGGGAGAATAAGATTATTGAAGACCTGTTGTGTATGGTAAGGCTTGATAGGGCATCATCTACGCTTAATATATCATCTGTTAATATGAATGAGCTGTTAGAGCTTGTATTAAAAAGACTTAAGCCTCTTGCACAGAAGAAGAATATTGAGATTTTGTTTGAGAGCTTCAGACCGGTTGTTGCGCAGGTTGATGAGGTTAAGCTCACACAGGTTATATCTAATCTTGTTGAAAATGCAATTAAGTATAATAATATGGATGGCTGGGTACATGTATCGCTCAATGCGGACCACCAGTTTTTTTATGTAAGGGTTGAGGATTCAGGAATAGGTATTCCTAAGGACAGCCAGGGTAAGGTGTTTGAGAGGTTCTACAGGGTAGATAAGGCAAGATCAAGGGAAACTGGCGGAACAGGCCTTGGATTATCAATAGTAAAGAATATCATACTTATGCATCATGGTACGATAAAGCTTTATAGCGAGGAAGGTATGGGAACAACATTTACGTTCAGAATACCTCTTAATTATGTTGAAGAAGACGAAAAGTAAGACATGTTTAGTAACACAGAACAGGAGAGGCGCATGTTTAGTAAGATTGCAAAAAGAATAATATGTATATTGATATGTGTCAGTATGATTGTGTCTGTAAATGCATGTTCTTCTGGCAGCAGTGATAAAAAGTACACTATATATTATACGAACAGTTCAAGGGATAAGCTTATTGCACGCGACTGTAAGATAGACGAGAGTGCTTCTGTTGAAGAAAAAGTAAAGGCACTGTTAGATGATATGAATATAAGATCATCAAGCAAGGATGAGTATGTCATAAAGCCTGAAAATGTTAATCTTCTGGAGGTTAATGTGAAGGGAAAGACGGTAAACCTTAATTACACAACGACTTATAAGCAGATGAATTCACAGACAGAGCTGTTATTCAGGGCAGCAGTTGTTAAGATGGTTACTCAGATAGATGATATTGTTTATGTACATTTTTATATTGATGGCAAGGAAGCTGAATACGAAGATGGAAGTATTATAGGTCTTCTTAAAAGCAATGATTTTACGGAGTCTGACAGCAATATAGGTGAAATGAACTGGCGTAATGTGCAGTTGTACTATGCCGATGAGGATGGAACTGGTCTTGTGAAGGTTAAGGAAATACTTGCATATAATAAAAATATGTCGGTGGAAAAAATGATAGTCCAGCGTCTTATAAGTGGACCGACAACACAGAATTGTTATTCTTCTCTTCCGGAGGGTGTGAAGCTGCTTGGTGTATCTGTAGTAGATAAGGTGTGCTATGTCAATCTCAGTGAAGAATTTGCGGATGAACTTGTAAATGTTGCATCAGAGGTTGAGATATATTCTATAGTGAATTCGTTATGTTCGCTTGATTATATAGACTCAGTCAAGATATTTATCAACGGTGATTATTCAAAGGAATTCAAGGATAATATAAGCCTTGACCGCCTATATAAGTATAACCAGTCTTTGGTAAGGTAAGTTATGTGTTCCGGAAAGGAACGGAATTAAGTATTGAAAAGACCTTTATTCACCGTGGCTGTAATACAGCTTATGGCTGCGGTGATATCTGTGTGGTGTCTGGAATATGCAGGGTTTAGCCTTACAGAATATATTCTTGTGACACTTTTTATTGGAATTATATTATTAGGCGCAGTTATGTTTTATATACGCATAAACATGGTGCCTGTCTTTTATTTTCTTGTTTTTATATTATATCCCATAACAATAATACAGGCTATGCATATAAGCGGGAGTCTTGATAAGATTTATGATTATGAAAGTTTTAGTGGTACAGTGGATAATATAGCTTATAAAAATGACTATGTAATGCTGTATCTTAAAAGCAACAGCCTTAATGCGATGGGGATAGTTGTATATGCCAACAGCAAGGCAGCAGACAATATATGTGTGGATGACGAGCTCATTGTATATGGTACTGTGAAACGTTTTGAAAGGGAGCGTAATCCCGGTAACTTTAACAGCTATATGTATTATACATCAGGCGGTTATCCGTACAAATGCAACGCTGATAATATAGAATTGGTTAAGGGAAACTCTGACAGCCTTAAGGCGCAGTTATACAGGTTAAAGCAGCGTATTAAAAATGTATACAGAGTGGTGTTTGATGAGAAAGCCTGTCAGCTCATGAATTCTATGGTTTTGGGCGATAAGTATGAGCTTGATGGTGACATAAAGGAAATGTATCAGAAAAGCGGTATGTCACATCTTCTTGCTATAAGCGGTGTTAAGACTCTAAAGTTGGATATCCCCCTAGTGCTTGAAACCCGCATAAACTGGGCATTTGTGCCACTACATATCGCTATAATTTACATTCTAAAACTGTGCTTAGACGAGGAAATTATTCCCCGTTGTCGTTTCCCTTGTTCAAGGGGGTATCTCACAAAATGTATAAATTGGCAAAAGAAGCAATAATTCAGCGTAAGTTTAATCTTATGGCAGAAGTCTAAAAAGTGGCAAAAGGAGAAGATTATATGGCATATAAAAAATATAGAGAAATGAAGGTTTATGAAGCAAGCGGATACCAGTACAAGCGAACACCAAGTATTGTCCTAAAAGGAAAATGGCTTTCAGAGTTGGGATTTGACATTGGAGAGCAGATTGAAGTGAAGTGCGAAGATGGCCGATTGATTATAACAAAAGCAAATGAAATATGGAGTGAATGAATCGAGGTATGATGTTATCAGTGTTTGATGTAAAACAACGCAAAACAACGTCAAACAATATAAAAAGTTGAAAAAAAGAATTTGTAATGTTATAATCCAATCTGTACTTTATTGGCCTTTTGTAAAAGGGGAGAAGATAAATGGATAATAAAATTGATAATTATATAGGATTAGAGGAAACGGCTAACTACTTAGGCGTAAGACCGGCAACGGTCAGAAATTGGATAAAAACTAAAGATTTGCCAGCACATAGAATTGGTAAATTATGGAAGTTTAAGCGCACGGAAATCGATGAATGGGTCGATAGCGGAAAAAGTGCAAACTAAAATTATTTGAGGTGAACTCATAAATGAAAAGATATCAATATATAGATTTATTTTGTGGTTGTGGTGGATTAAGCCTTGGATTTGAACAAGCAGGTTTTATTCCTAGGGCTGGAATTGATTTTAAAGAGTCCGCAATAAATACTTACAGGAAACATTTTAAGAATGCAAAAGCGATTTGCGTAGATATTTCATCAATGGATGAGGAAAGAATAAAGAATGAATTAGGGGATTTAAGTAAAATCGATGTTATAATCGGGGGTCCACCTTGTCAAGGCTTTTCAAATGCAAATAAGAATTTTGTAGAAGAGGATGATCCAAGGAATAAATTATTTTTTGAGTTTATGAAATTTGTTGACTTGGCACAACCCAGTGTTGTAGTTATAGAAAATGTACCGCAAATTATTACAAAAAATAATGGATATGCAAAGAAACGAATTACAGAAATTTTCGAAGAGCGTAAGTATAATGTGATTAATGCTATACTAGATGCGTCGGATTATGGAGTTCCACAAAAAAGAATGAGAAATTTCTTTATCATAACAAAAGGAGTTCCTTTTGATGTTAGTAGAATAGTAAAAAATCATGAAAAAATAACGGTAAAAGAAGCGATTGGCGAGTTATATGAGTTCGAAAATCAAGATCACAATTCAGAGGTTGTTTTAAAATATCCTCCCGTAACAGAATATCAACGCTACTTACGGGCAAGTGATGGAATTGTAAAAAATCATGATATCCATTACCCAGCAGAAATCCAACAAAAACGTATTTCATATGTACCGCAAGGAGGAAATTGGAAAGACGTACCAGAAGAATTGTGGGAGACAAAGCGAACACAAAAGACAGGTAGAAAAAATCGACATTCATCAGCATACAAAAGATTAAAGGAAGATGATGTATCAGTTACAATTGATGCTGGAAATCAGCATAGTAATTATTATCATCCAATTTATAATAGAATACCTACAGTGCGGGAAGCTGCAAGAATACAATCTTTTCCGGATGATTTTGTTTTTGAAGGAACAATGACAGAGCAATATTTGCAAGTTGGTAATGCAGTACCACCGCTTTTGGCAAAATGTATTGCGATGGCGATAAAGGAGCATTTACAGAATGAAGAAGAAAATAATTGATCTATTTTGTGGTTGTGGAGGGCTGAGTTTAGGCTTTGAACAAGCTGGTTTTGAAGTAGCATATGCAATCGATATGTGGGATAAAGCCATAATGACTTATAATCATAATCATAAAAATAAGGTGGCGGAATGTAAAGATATACACGAACTGACAGATGAATATTTACAACAATTAAATGTAAATGAGAAAATTGTTGGGGTTATTGGAGGGCCGCCTTGTCAAGGGTTTAGTAAGGTCGGCACAAGGGATATAAATGATCCTAGAAATCATTTATATTTAGAATATTGCAGAGTTGTGAAAACAATATCACCAGATTTTTTTGTATTAGAAAATGTAGGAGGATTATTAACACTCTGTAAAGGTATGTTTAAGAATGATATTATTAATAGATTTAGTGAACTTGGATATAATGTTGTTTTCCAAGAAGTCTGCGCAGCAGATTATGGCGTTCCACAAAACAGACATCGAGTGTTTTTTGTCGGAATGAAAAAAGGAAAGTTTTCTTTTCCAGAGAAAAAACACAAAATAATCACGAGTAAAGATGCTATTAGCGATTTACTGCCATTAACGATGGAAGATGGCCTTGACGAAATGCATGGGTACGCATGCACGCCACAGAATGCATATCAGAAAAAGATGCGTGGAAATCAAAATACTGTTGCAAATCATCAGATTACAGTTCATACACAAAAGACTATTGATATTATTAGTATGGTGCCAGATGGAGGAACAATTTATGATTTGCCAGATGAGTATTGGAATGTAAGAAAATACAGAAAAGGATTTGAAAGAATGCCAAGTTCGAAACCATGCCATACAGTAGATACTGGGCATAGAAATTATTTCCATTATTCGGAAAATCGCATTCCAACAGCTCGTGAAAATGCTAGATTGCAATCATTTCCAGATAATTATGTCTTTTTAGGGACTAAAACAGATCAATATAAGGAGATTGGAAATGCAGTTCCACCAATGTTGGCGTATAATATAGCCAAGGCAATTAAAGAACAGTTATAGGAGGTGCGATATGGATATATTGGTCTCTAGTCCGGGATCTCCCGGAACCAATTTTACCGAAAATGTAAAAGAGCAAATATTACTTATTAGTGATGAATTAGACAAAAATGATGATTTTGCTTCTTTGATGGAGTTAAAAAAGCATTTAGAAAACTGCGGATTGAATCAGAATTATGCACGAAATATTTTGCCTTTTTTACAGAATTGCGGAATAGTAAAATATGATAATATAGATACATTCAAAAATAGCGAAATAGTGACCAATATAGGTCGAGCGTACGTTGACGTCTTAAAGAGCATAAAGATTGCAAGGAATGAAGAAAAAAGTGAGATTAGAGATGATATTTTGGAAATGCTTGATAAAATTCAGCAGACGATATATTTTCAATGTCTTACTATTATGATGAAAAATCCTGATTGCAATTATGGCATTGATTTTTTTGATGTTTTAAGATTTGTTGATATATATGGTTATATTGATTTAACCGAATATATGCTTATCTTGTACGAAAGAGAAAAAAATGGATCTGATTATTTACATGATCTACAAGATGTAGTTAAAAAATATCGAAATAAAGAAATTGAAATTCATGTAAAGACAAAAACAAAAAATGCTATGGAAGGCGATGGAAAATCTAAGAGTGTAAATTCATTTCCATATGTCACAGGAAATTTCTGTAAATCAGGTATCATGAAAAAAATAGATGGAAAGTTTTATTTTGAGGAAAATAGGATTAAGGAAATAGAAAATGCAATTGAGGAGGTGGCAAAATGTCGGAATTTAGTGAGGTAGCAAAAAATAGCATTGTATCCAATATTGAAGACATTAAACAAAGACTGGGATTAGAAGATCAAGTTGCAAATGTTATGCAACCCAATAATGATGCTCAAATAAAACATAAAAATTGTATGGAAATTCAGCGGGTACCGAGGACATGTTGTATACATCCTTTAAATTTTATTATTTATGGTGCACCCGGAACAGGAAAAACATACAGTACTGCAGAATATGCTCTCGCAATTATAAATAACAGAGAATCTGATTTATTAAAGAAAACAGATTCTGAACGTAGAAAAACATTGTCCGAATATAAGAAGTATATACAAAAGGGACAAATCGTATTTACTACATTTCATCAAAATTATGGGTATGAGGAGTTTATACAGGGATTACGACCAGACCCTGATAAGGATGGAATATCTTTTAAGACTGTTGACGGAGTATTTAAAAAATTAGCAGATAAAGCCATTTTAGATAATGATAACAATTATGTAATTATTATTGATGAAATTAATCGTGCTAACATATCAAAAGTGTTTGGTGAACTTATAACATTGATAGAAGAAGACAAACGTTGGGGAGAATTGAACGAATCCTGTGCTACACTTCAATCTGGAGATGTTTTTGCCGTACCTAATAATTTATATATTGTGGGAACAATGAATTCGGCAGACAAATCTATTTCGCTTATTGATGCTGCTTTACGTCGAAGATTTTCTTTTATAGAGCAAAAACCAGATGAATCATTAATAGAGGATGATGTCCTGAAGAATGTATTTTGTGCGCTTAATACAAGACTTGTATCAGAACTCGATAGTACAGATTTGCTAATAGGGCATTCATACTTTATGAATAGGAAAAAAGAGGATTTATGCAAAATTCTCAATACAAATATAATTCCATTGTTGTATGAATACTTTTATGATAATCGGAAAAAAGTTAGCAATATTTTAGCAGAAGCAATTAAAAACACAGATGTAGAAATAGTAGATGACAAGATAGGACGATTGAACGTTAGAAATAAAGGATAAATGCTATGGTAATTAATCGCTATGAAAATTCGCAGATAAAATTTGAGTCTCTTCCAATATCGTGGCAATCTCAGAATGTTTTGGATGAGTTGGCAGATTTTTTGCAACAAAACTGGGAACAAAGGTCTGTGTTTTATGAAGATGGAACAATTACAAGCAAGCAGCAATTTATAGCATTTATAGGACAGCGCGGAATAAAAACAAAAAACTATATTGGGACAATTGTATTTAAAGGCGAGCAGATTAATATCTTTCCTAAAATGTTCCGGGAAGATGCAGATTACACAGAAACTGAAAATCTGACTCAAAAGCATCTTATGAAAAATCTAGTGCATTGGCTTGAGTATTGTCATAAAATCGAATATCCGTTTATTAATATTACGACTGCACTAGAAGACACGGAGGACTTAAGGGAGTTATTTATCACATTATACATAGGATATGTCAGAAGTGCATTGGAGAGAGGTGCATACTATCAGTATGTGGAAAAAACAGAAGATTGCACAGGTATAAAAGGTAAGTTTGATATAAAGGATTATTACATTAACAAGATTCCGAATGGGCAAATTAATCGTTTTAGGTGTTCATATTCAAAATTCGAATATGATAACAAAGTTAACAGGATTATTAAGTATACTTGCAAGCAAATAATGAATTCTACGACATCTAAAAATCAAAAGGAAATCAGAAAAATTTTAATGCGTTTAGATGAAGTAAATGATGTACCTTGTAGCCCTCATGATTGTAATAATATTCGATTGAGCAAAATGCATAGATACTATGATATTATATTAAGTATGAGCAAAATGTTCCTTTTAAACAGATTGTCAAATTATACTGTTGATAATAATGAATCATTTTGTTTTTTGTTTCCGACTGAACTGTTATTTGAAGGTTTTATTGGTGGATTTATGCAAGATGTATTGAGCGAATATGGAGCTAAAGTTAAATTACAACAAAGTGAGATGCATTTAATCGAGGATGTTATATATGGAGAGCGCTCACTGGGAGCTGCTTTCACGATGAGACATGATATATTGGTGGAAACTAAAAATAAAATATTTATCCTTGATACAAAATACAAACAGGTTTCAAGATTTGAAGGTAATGATGAAGAAGTAATGCGTGTTGTTAGAGAGGAACCTAAGCAGACTGATATATATCAGGTTTGTGAGTATGCAAGAAAAAGAGGAATACAAGATGCATATTTGTTATATCCGATGTATCGATATGAAGATAGAGAGACAATATTCCCTGTGGGAATAAGCCCAAGCCCAAGTGGTGATATAAGGATTCATTTTATAAGAGTACCTTTTGTTTTTGAAGAAGATAGCGAAAAAATGAAAGAGCAGTTAAAAAGTATAATCTTGGATATAATAGGGATTGATGCATAGATTTCATAGTGATTAGTGTGTAGGCTAATAACTTCATAGGAATCATATGGATATCCCAACTAATGTGAAATCGGTGAAAAGTGATGGTTATTTGTCCAAAATGCAGATCAGACAGGACTGCACCAATATTATATGGTTATCCGTCCCATGAGGCATTTGAAGCCGCAGAAAGAGGAAAAATTCTTCTCGGAGGATGCGAGCTGATAGACAGTATGCCACACGAGGATTATGGCTGTCTCGAATGCGGATACCGCTGGGCAAAAGAACTGCTTCCGGCAACGAAAATTACAAAAATAAGATATAAAGTCATTGAAAATGGTCCGTGTACGATAGATTCCCAACAGTCGTGGGTATATGAAATATATCCTGATGGAAGGTGTAAAGAATATATTTATCAAGGACAGAATCGGAAATATCAGTTTAAGACAGAAGAGAAAGTATCCGAAAAGAAGGCATACAGACTTGCGTGCAGTCTGCAGAAAATCCTAGGAGCTCCTTTATGGGAGAAGAATATAGTTGAAGGACAGGTGTGTGACGGCTATAGTTATAACCTTCAGATAACTTATGCTGATAAGCGGAAAGAAATAATAAATGGAGATGTTGCCGGAGGTACGTTTGATTCCATACTGGAGAAATTCGTCCACAGCGTGTTTCCAGAATAAAAATGATTATATAGTGGAAGCCACTATTGACAAAACAAACGTATGTTCGTATAATTATCTCATCGCTACATTAGGAGTGTTGAACAGTCTACAGAGATATGGTGTTTGGCAGACTATTTCCCTTGGTCGAACTTATATCGCAGGAGGCACGTTTAATATGACATACGAAACAGGTACAGAAGTTTTCTTCATTGAGAGCAACCGTATAATCCGTAAGGCAACCGTGGTTAGAAGAAGCAGTGATTTTTACATATTACGATTTGATGGAGGCGGTGGCATCCAGTTAAGAGAAGGCAGAATTTTCCCAACAAAAGAACAGGCAGAAGCAACGCTGCCCGGAGAAAAGGTTCAGAAAAAAGCTAACTCTCCATACGATTACTGGCATTGAAATGTAAATTCGCAGAAGGGGGTTGACAGTAATACCCCCTTTTGATATATTAATAGTGTCAACCGTTCAGTTGACAGTTGACACAGCATTCTACAATGCCAAATGTAGCTTACCAAATTATTATAATTAATATGGATGACGCACATTAAATGAAATAAAGTGTAAAGAAAACCAAAGTATAAGAATGAATAACAAAATTAATTAGAAAGTGCGGTTGAATAGTATGAATGAGAACGAAAAGGTAAGTTTTGGAAAGTATATTGAAACGATACGAAAAGAGAAAAGAAAATCACTAAGAGAAACAGCAAAAGCAATCGAAGTATCTCCACAATTCCTAAGTGAAGTGGAGAAGGGTAGAAAAAGTACCCTGACAAATGAGAGAATTGAGAAACTGGCAAAATTCCTCATGTTATCTGAAACCCAGACTTATACACTTTATGATATGGCAGCGGAAGCAAGAACATCAAATGATGTGTTAATACCACAGGATTGTGTCGATTATGCATCAAATCCTTATGTGCTTGAGGCACTGAGATTATCTAAAGAAACAGGAGCAGGGGAGGCAGAGTGGCAGGTACTTCTTGACGAATTAAGAGCTCGAAAGGGGTAGTAGCAGCCTATGTATGAACCACAGTTTAGATGCAGAAGTAATGGTGTTCCCATTTTATCCCATGAGGATATTGAATCAGATGCAGAAATGTTCATCCGTGATTTTGATCCGGATGTACTGAACAATCCTAAAGAAGTTAACATTGAGGAATTCGCAGAGTTCTATCTGGGATTGACACCAGAGTATAATAATCTGACTCATTGCGGACTCATTCTTGGAAGAATGGTCTTCAATGACAGCAACAAGGTTCCGGTATATGATGCAGATGCAAAACGTGCAGAATATATATTTGCCGGAAGGGGAACGGTCATGATCGATAACACATTGTTGACAGACGAACACCGCTTCCGTTCAACGATGGGGCACGAATCAGGACACTGGATTTATCAGCAGTCATATTTTTACAGAGACCCGAATCAGTTGGTTCTGTTCGATAATCTGGAACAGACATCAACTGCCTGTAGAAAAACAGACATAGAAGGCGGGGAAGCAGCGCAGAGCAATGGACGCAAGCAGTTATGTTCAGATCATGATTGGCTTGAACATCAGGCTAAATATTTCAGTGCAGCAATCCTTATGCCGAGAACTGCAATGAGACAGGTCTGTGGTGATAAAGAATTAAGAAAAAGACTCAGAGAAGAGTTTCCGGGATTTGAGCTGGAAATGCTGGCAGCAGAAGTGGCAGAAATCTTTAATGTATCATCAGAGTCGGCAAAGATTAGAATTAAACAGCTGGGATTTGATTTTGCAAAGTCACCAGTTAAACAGAAAACGCTTTTTACAATTGGTTATCCGAGTAGTGTTATCTCACTGTAAGCATAAGCACCTCGAAAAGGGGTGCTTCTATTATAAACACTGTGTCAACCAATGGGTTGACGAATATAATTCTACAAAAGAAATATAGTTGGAACACGATAAAAAATAGTTCAAATATCAGAAAACAAATTGGAGAATATTCAAATCAAATAATGAGACTTGACATATATTGAAAACTAGATATAATATTTGTATAGATTGGAGGTATTGATATGGAATTTGACAGAGCACGATTGATGAACAACATTAACACATTGATAAAAGATAAGAACATAAAAATCGGAGAGTTGGAGAACTCGATAGGAATCAGTACGGGATATCTTTCCAAGATGTCGAAGGCAGAAAACGAATCAATGCCTGGTATTGATTTGATATGGAAACTGGCACAGAAACTGGGAACAAGTGTTGATATGCTTGTAGGAGGAGATTTTGGACGTTCCAATGATAATCTTTTCCAACTTATCAGGGTATTGGATAAAATGAAAAAGGATACAGACCTTCATAATATTGAATGGAGACGTGTTCCAAAGGAATTCTATGAAAACGTAAAAATCGGAACACTGCCACACCCTTTGTTTGAAGAGAACCTTCCATTTAATGATGATCCAGAAGAGTTTCATTATAAATCAGATTTCACAAATGATCCTGTCGGAATATTCGCAGACTGTTTTGAAGGAGACATGCTCGAATTTGGTAAGATATATATTATGAACCTGTTCTGTAAGACTAAAGACGAAGGTGCAACTCCATATACAGAAATCATTCTGGAACAGCCAGAACAGGAGTATGAACACGGTGTGGAGGAAGGACGGTTGATCCCTATATGCTCAACGCTTGGAAAGGGACAGTCGCTTGAACCATATATAAATGAACTTATTAACTGTATAGAAAGGCATGAAGCAGATGTAAATCTAAACAGTGAGCAGAAGAGCATAATCTCCGCTTACATGAATGCCTGCACGGATGATGAATTACCGTTCAACTAGGAGGTGGATCACAGTGGCAATAGTAACGGAAAAAATAAAGGGCGCAATTCGATGCCCAATCTGTCACAAAGGAAAAATCATAGCCTATGAAGGAAGTTCAGGGAAAGCATCTGTAGGATGCCCCAAATGTCCAGGATTGCTGTTAGTGGATTATGATGCCATGACGGCAGTGCCGAACACACGATGTAAAAATGCATATAAATATGCAGTAAATAATTGATTTGCTGACTGAGCACTTAGGAACGCTATAAGCAGTTACCACATAGCCAGAGCAGATTATCAGAGGAAATAAGAAAATTCTTGTTTCCCGTGATAATGTGCCCTGGCTATTTTTTTGTCCTTTTTTGAGATTGTTTTTGAAACCGTGAGTTGTTCCTACATTACACAGAAGGATAAAAACACACGTTAGATTATGAAAAACGAATGGCTATTTTTAATTTTGTATCAAGATAAATCGGTCAGAAATTATTAGGTTGGTTAGGCAGATCATTTTTTATGCTGCTGATAACAAACCGTTAATGATGAAAAAGTCCCCCTTATATATTCTCCATTCGCCTGATTATATTTTGCGAAATAAATGAAACGGCAAGGAGAATAAGTAAGTGAGGATTAAAAAATGAAGTTTTGGTGCTTCTGAAAAAAATATTTGAAATTTATTTTTAATCGTGCAAAAAGTCTGCACCTTTAAAAATTATTCTTAACTCACAAAACAAGAGAACAGGAAGGAGGTGAGCGAGAGATGGCAAAGAAGAGCATGACACCAAGCGAACGCAGGGAAGCGATTCTTAAGGTCCTCTGTCAGAGAAGACAGGACAAAATCGACAACCTGGCATTTGAATTTGGCGTTTCAGTCCGGACTATAAAAAACGATATCGAAGAGCTGTCTCTCGCTTACCCGATCCAAACAGTTCGAGGCAGATACGGTGGAGGTGTAAAAGTGGCAGACGGATATTATGTCGGTCGCAATTACCTGAAACCAAAACAGCAGGAACTGTTAAAGAAACTGCAGTCAACACTTCAGGGTGACGACCTTGAGGTAATGAACAGCATCCTCCGTGATTTTGCTTTGTAGAACATTATTGACGAGTACCCACGGCCATGAGAGCCGAATGTGAAAGGATGATTTTATTATGAAAAAGAAAATTTTTATCTGCAGCCCTTATCGGGGCAGAGTCGAGGAAAACAAAAAGAATGCAGTGAGCTACGCAAGGATCACTGCTATGTCAGGTGACGTTCCAATCGTACCACATCTCTATTTCCCATCATTCCTCGATGACAATATCCCAAACGAGAGAATGACAGGCATCGCAATGGGTCTTGAACTCATGGATATGTGTGATGAGGTGTATGTGTTCGGTTTCGACATCACGGAAGGCATGAAGTTTGAACTCGACCATGCAAAAGAAACAAGGAAGCCTGTAAGGCTTTATGATACAGATTTCAATCCCGTGAATGTCAGGACCATTCCTGTGGATGAACGTGCGGATGCCAGATACAAGGGCATCATCAGAAATCTGAAGGTGTTGAAGTAGGAGATCCGCCATGTCAGCAGTCAATGTCCGTTACGGACTGTATCCGGGTGACCGCCTTATGGTCACTGCCGGAAAGAAAAAGAAGAAAGCAACCGTAGTAAAGGAGTACCCGTTCCATATTTTGATGGATTGGGGAAAGTACAAGTCCAGCGTAAACAAAGTTGATGTGTATACAGGCGATGTGAAGCTGGCACGCATTTGAAAGGAGAGAACGCCATGAGCGAAGCATTGTTATTGGTAGCCGAGGGCTACGAGCAGATTGCAGCAGGAATCAGAAAGATGGTTGCAGCACAGAAGGATACACCAAAGAAAGAGGAGAAGCCTGTGAAGAAGGCAGAAAAGAAGGAAACTCCTGTGGCAGATACACCGAAGGAAGAAGCTGCACCGAAGGAGACAGCCGTTGACAGAAAGACGGTCCGTGCTTTCCTTGCGGACAAGTCCAGATCAGGAAAGACCTCGGAGGTAAAGAACCTGATCGAGCAGTTCGGATTCCAGAAGCTGTCAGACGTTCCTGATGAGAAACTGCCGGAACTGTATGAGAAAGCGCAGGTGCTCTAATGGGCGGACATGCAAGGTTCTCCCCATCGTCCGGTAAAAGACGTCTGGAATGCCCTCCATCGTTACTGTTGGAGGAGCAGTTCCCAGACGAAGAATCTCCCTTCGCAGCAGAAGGGAGTGCCGGACATGCGATGGCAGAGTACCTCATCAATAAGTATCTGAAGAAAAGGACTAAAAGACCTGTATCTGATTATTATTCGGATGAACTGCTCGAAGCCGTGGATGATTACGTGGAATATAACATCACCCATATCGAACAGGCAAGGAAGGACTGTGATGAACCTTTCATCGGAGTGGAGCTGAAGGTCAGCCTGGCACACAGGATCGAAGGATGTTTCGGTACTGCAGATATGGTGGTGGTCGATTCCCATAAGATCCATATTATCGATCTGAAGCTCGGCAAGGGCGTGGTGGTCGATGCGGAACAGAATGTCCAGCTTATGATCTACGGATTGGGAGTTCTGGACATGCTCGGTTTCTTATATGAGATCGACACGGTGGAGCTTACCATCGTCCAGCCGAGGATCGAACATTTTTCCACCTGGGAGATATCAGCCGGGGAGCTTCTTGCATGGGGAAAGGATGTCCTTGAACCTGGAGCAGCAAAGGCACTTTCAGGCGAGGGAGAGTTTAAAGCCGGAGACCACTGCCGATTTTGCAAGGCAAGATTTACATGCCGTGCAAGGGCAGAGGAATATTTAAAACTTGCCCAGATGGAATTTGCCGAGCCGGCCCTTATGTCTGATGAGGAAATTGCAGAAGTCCTTTCCAAGGCAGATGCACTGAAGAAATGGGCAGAGGAGGTTTACACTTATGCTCAGAATGAAGCAGTAGTTAACCATAAAGAATGGCCGGGCTATAAGCTGGTTCTGGGAAGAAGCAACCGTAAATATACGGATGAAGAGGATGTGGCAGATGCAGCACAGAAAGCCGGATACACGGATATCTTCAAAAAGAGCCTGATCGGCATTACCGAGATGGAAAGGCTGATGGGCAAAAAGAAATTTAATGAGATCCTTGGTTCACTGGTGTACAAGCCTGACGGCAAGGTCACACTGGTGCCGGATTCAGATAAAAGAGAAGCAGTTAAAACAGCAACCGCAGAAGCGGATTTTAAGGAGGAATAATTTATGACAACAGCAAATTTAACCAAAGTGATCGTACCTTGCAGACTCAGCTATGCACACCTGTGGGAGCCGGATTCCATCAACGGAAGCGAACCGAAGTACTCCGTTTCCTGCATCATCGACAAGAATGATAAGGAGACAATTGCCAAGATCAAGAAGGCAATCGAGGTAGCAAAGGATGAAGGAAAAGGCAAGTGGGGCGGTAAGATCCCGGCGAATCTGAAGACACCACTTAGAAACGGTGACATCGACAGACCGGAGGATGAGGCATATGCGGACAGTATGTTCTTAAACGCCAACAGCAAACAGGCTCCTCAGATCGTGGACAGACAGGTACAGCCGATCCTTGACCAGAGCGAGGTATATTCCGGCTGCTACGGAAGGGTATCCATTACATTTTATGCTTACAACAGCAACGGAAATAAGGGTATCGCAGCAGGACTTGGAAATGTACAGAAGTTAAGGGACGGAGAGCCTCTCGGTTCCAGAGCCAATGCGAAGGATGAATTCGAGGCAGTGGATGCGGAGGATGATTTCCTTGCATAGGAACAAAGCAGCAGATCATAGGAAGGGCGGTGGCATACACCGCCCGGATACATAAAGGAGATGCCATGAAGGAACTGATGAAAGAGTTAAACAGCATAAAAAAATACATTCCATATAATACGTTCCGCACCATCAAAGGACAGATAAAGTCCGGCAACGTGGAAGCAGCAAGAACGGGGATCAGCAGAATAAAGAAAAGAGCGGAGGGACAGAAACATGGACACACTTGCAATTGATATTGAAACATACTCAGATGTGTCACTGCCGGACTGCGGGGTACACAGGTATGCAGCATCGGAGCAGTTCGAGATCCTTTTGTTTGCATACAGTCTGAATGACGAACCGACACAGATCATTGACCTGGCATCCGGGGAGAAGATACCGGATGAAATCATGGAATATCTTACGGATGATTCCGTAATAAAAAATGCTTATAATGCAGCATTCGAGCGGAACTGTATCAACCGATTCTTCGGTCTTTCCTTAAAACCGGAAGGATGGAGATGCACACTTGTACAGGCATCCATGCTGTCACTTCCACTGTCACTGGAAGGCGTGGGGGAAGCACTGAACCTTGATAAGAAAAAGATGTCGGAAGGCAAAGACCTCATCCGCTATTTCTGTATGCCGTGCAAGCCTACCAAGGCAAACGGGGGCAGGACAAGGAATCTTCCGTCCGATGCACCGGAGAAGTGGGAACTGTTCAAGACATACTGCATCCGTGACGTGGATGTGGAAAAGCAGATCAGGAATAAACTCTCGAAGTTCCCGATACCGGACAGGGAGCAGGAACTCTACTGCATGGACCAGAGGATCAATGACAGGGGCATCATGGTGGATCAGGAGCTGATCGGACACGCTGTGGCATGCGACCTTCTGTATAAGGAGACGGTAACGAAGAAGGCATATGAGATATCAGGACTGGAAAATCCGAACAGCGTATCGCAGCTTAAGGACTGGCTGAATGAAAAGGGCATTGAGGTGGATTCCCTTGCCAAGGCTGCCGTGGAAGAACTGGTGGAGAACACACAGGGTGATGTGGCAGAAATGATGAAGCTGAGACTTGCCATGTCAAAGACATCCGTAAAAAAGTACGAAGCAATGGAGCGTTCGGTATGTCCTGACGGAAGGGTGCATGGATTATTACAGTTTTACGGGGCCAACCGCACGGGCAGATGGGCTGGCAGACTCGTGCAGATCCATAACCTTCCGCAGAACCATATGGAAGACCTGGAACTGGCACGCTCCCTTGTAAAGGAAGGCAGATACGACCTGGTGGAGCTTTTATATGATTCCACACCGGATGTGCTTTCTGAGCTGATCCGTACTGCATTCGTGGCAAGACCCGGATGCAGATTCATCGTCAGCGATTTTTCCGCAATCGAGGCGAGGGTCATGGGTTACCTTGCCGGAGAGGGATGGGTCATGGAGGAGTTCCGTGGTGCCGGAAAGATCTATGAGCAGACGGCATCCAAGATGTTCCATATCCCGATCGGAGAGATTACAAAGGGCAGCCCGTACCGTGCAAGGGGAAAGGTGGCATCACTTGCCTGTCAGTATGGCGGTGCGGAAGGTGCGCTCATCAGCATGGGAGCATTAAATTTTGTGGAAGAAGATGAACTGAAAGGGCTGGTACAGTCATGGCGGACTGCCAATCCGCACATCGTGAATTACTGGTATGAGATCGACGGCGCGGTAAAGGCAGCCGTGAAAGAGCGGAAGATGACAAAGGTCGGAATGGTTACGGTATATTACCAGTCTGGGATGTTAAAGATCGCACTGCCGTCCAGAAGGGTGCTGTCCTATGTAAGACCGAGGATGACCGTGAACCGCTTCGGCTCGGAAAGTGTCAGCTATGAAGGAATCGGCACGAACCGCAAGTGGACAAGAATCGAATCTTACGGTGCAAAATTCTGTGAGAACATCGTCCAGGCAACCGCAAGGGATGTACTGGCAGAGGCAATGCTCCGTCTGGAAAAGAAGGGATTTGATATTGTGTGCCACATCCATGATGAAGTGGTGCTTGAAGTGCCGGAGGGAATATCCTCGGTGGAAGAAGTCAATGAGATCATGGCTGTATGCCCTGACTGGTGTAAGGGGCTTCCGCTTAAGGCTGCCGGATTTGAAAGTCCGTTTTACAAGAAAGATTAGGAGGAGCTTATGGGAGGATGCAACAGGGAAGGGTATCCGGATCCGACCGCAGGTATTGCAATCGGACGGGTCATGAAACAGGAAAAGCGTAAAAAGAAGGAGGTAAAGAAGGATGTTCGTATCGATCGGAAACTCAAGAATGGACAAAAAGTTTAACTGCACGGATATGACATATGAAGATTTTGTCAGCCGTCTGTCCAAGACAAAATATACTGCGGAAACAATGGAACAGTACAGGAAGATGCCGAAAGGGCAGCAGGACAATATCAAGGATGTCGGAGGATTCGTCCTTGGAAAGCTGAAGGGCGGGCGGAGAAAGAAGGACTGCGTGATATCCAGATCCGCAATCACGCTTGACATGGATTACGGGACACAGGGCATCATTGATGAACTAGAAATGTTCTTTGACATGAAGATGGTGGTGTATTCCACCCATAAGCATACACCGGAAAAGCCGAGACTGCGTATCATCATATTCCTGACAAGGGATGTGACACCTGATGAGTACGGGGCAGTCAGCCGTATGCTTGCATCGGACATCGGCATCGAGCTTTTCGATGATTCCACCTATGAACCATCAAGACTCATGTACTGGCCGAGCACTTCCAGTGACGGTGAGTATGTGTTTCAGGAAATCGAAGGGAACGAAGTTGATCCCAATGAAGTACTGTCCCGTTATAAGGACTGGCATGATGTATCAGCGTGGCCGGTCAGCAACCGTCAGGTATCCGTTGTACAGAGGGATATCAAAAAACAGGCTGACCCCCTTTCCAAGGACGGACTGATCGGGGCATTCAACCGCACATACACGGTGACGCAGGCAATCGACAAATTCATCCCGGATGTATACAGGCATTCAAGGGCAATCCCCGGAAGATACGATTATATTCCGGCGGACTCGGCTGCCGGAGTCGTGGTCTACGATGACCTGTTCGTATACAGCCACCATGCCACAGATCCATGCTGCGGAAAGCTGATGAATGCGTTTGATGTGGTAAGGCTTCATAAATTCGGGGACAAGGATGCAAGGGCAGCCGAAGGGACAGAGCCGGGAAAACTCCCTTCTTTCAAAGCCATGCAGGATTTTGCATCTGCAGATGAAGAAGTGAAGGACACGCTTGCCAGGGAAAGACAGGAGCTGGCGGTACAGGAATTTTCCACCGAGCCGGACGAGGACTGGCAGAACAAGCTGGCACTTGACCGCAGGGGAAATATTAAGGATACACTGCAGAACATCGCACTGATCATCCGCAACGATGAGAACTTCAAGCACATCGTGTACAACGAGTTCAAGGATACCATTGATGTCATCGGTCCGCTTCCGTGGAAACAGGTAAAGCCCGGATGGAACGATTCTGACCTTGCGAATGCAAAGGTGTATTTCGAGAGGGTGTACGGGATCTGGTCACCGACCAAGTTTAAGGATGCACTGCTTGCCGTGGTGTCATCCGACAGGCTCTACCATCCGATCAAGGATTATTTCGCAACGCTTCACTGGGATGGACAGGAGCGTATCGACACACTGCTCATCGACTACTTCGGTGCGAAAGATTCACCGTACACAAGGGCTGTCATCCGCAAGACACTGGTGGCTGCGGTAGCGCGTATCTATAAGCCGGGAGTGAAGTTCGACTCCATCCTCGTGCTGAATGGACCGCAGGGAATGGGAAAATCCACCTTCTTTGCCATACTTGGAAAGCAGTGGTTCTCGGACTCCTTATCCATTTCAGATATGAGGGATAAGACTGCTGCCGAGAAGCTGCTCGGAAACTGGATTCTTGAGATCAGTGAGATGAACGGTATCCGCAAGACGGAAGTCGAGGTAGTAAAGTCCTTTGTCACCCGTCAGGATGATAAGTTCCGTCAGGCATACGGGGTCAATGTAGAGTCGCATCCAAGAAAGTGCATCATCGTGGGAAGCACCAACTCCGAGGGCGGATTCTTACGTGACGTGACAGGAAACAGAAGATTCTGGCCGGTGCATGTGCCGGGGACAGGAAAACACCACCCGTGGGAGCTTGACTGTGTCGACCAGATCTGGGCAGAGGCAATCCATCTGTATAACGAAGGCGAGGAGCTGTTCTTAAAAGGTGCGGAGGCAGAGGAAGCATACAAGATGCAGCAGGAGGCAATGGAGTCGGATGACCGTGAGGGCATCGTGCAGGACTATCTTGACAGACTGCTGCCGGACAACTGGTCATCAATGGATATTTACCAGAGAAGGGCATTCCTTGGCGGAGGCGAGTTCGAGACGGTCGGTGTCAAAGGAACGGTTATGCGTGAGCGTGTGTGCATCATGGAGATCTGGGTGGAGTGCTTCGGCAAGGAGCGCCAGAACTTAAAGAAGTCAGATTCTTATGAGATCGAAGGCATCTTAAACAAGATCGGGGGATGGAAGAAGTATGATTCCAATACCACGGGCAAGACCAAAGTCCCCTTTTACGGAGTGCAGAAGACTTTTGTGCGAATGGATGAGAAACCAGAGGAAACCCGTTAGGCGGTTTCCGAGATTTCCCAGATGCAGATGGGCAACGGTAGTCGGAAACCGTGCTGACACCTTGGAAAATAAGGGGTTGCGGTTCTTAGTTTCCCAGTTTCCCATTAAATCCAGTTGAGAATTAAAAATAAAGATAAAAAGAGCAATTCATGTATGTATGCGCGTATAGGAGTTAAAGGCATATGGCAACCGCAATCGGCAAAGGAGGTATCTGGTTTTGCTAGAAAGTACAGTAGAGAGACATTTGAAGGAAGAAGCAAAAAAGCGGAAAGGCATGGCGTTAAAGTTCGTATCACCAGGTATGAATGGAGTGCCTGACCGCATCGTCCTGATGCCGGACGGGAAAATGGCATTCGTGGAACTGAAAGCACCGAGGAAAAAGCCGAGACCGCTTCAGCTGAAGAGAAAGAGGATGCTTGAGAGGATAGGCTTTCCAGTTTATGTAGTTGATAATATCGAACAGATCGGAGGTATCCTTGATGAAATACAAAGCACATGATTATCAGCAGTATGCAACAGATTTTATAATCGGACATCCCGTGAGCTGCCTGATCCTTGACATGGGACTTGGCAAAACGGTCATCACGCTCACGGCACTGTGGCTTCTGCTGTTTGACTATTTTGAAGTAAGACGGATCCTGGTGATCGCACCGAAGCGTGTGGCAGAGACCACATGGCCGGCAGAGATAAAAAAGTGGGAGCATCTTTACGGCATGACATTTGCCGTGGCAATGGGGACTGCAGGGCAGAGAAAGGAAGCACTTCTGTCAGGAGCCGATGTGACGATCATCGGAAGGGACAATGTTTCCTGGATGACAAAAAACATATTTTTTGATTTTGACATGGTCGTGATCGATGAGCTGTCGAGCTTCAAGTCCCCGAAGGCACAGAGGTTCAAAGACCTGAAAAAAGTAAGACCGATGGCAAAACGTGTGGTCGGGCTTACGGGAACACCGGGAAACCTCATGGACTTATGGGCAGAGATAGGGATCCTTGATATGGGACAGAGACTTGGAAGATACATCGGAGGATACCGTGACAGGTTCTTCCTTCCGGATAAGCGGAATCGTGAGATCATTTTTTCGTATAAGCCAAGGGAAGGAGCAGAAGAAAAAATATATGAACTGATCTCCGATATCAGCATTTCCATGAAAGCCGTGGATTATCTTGATATGCCGGAATGCATAAGCAACCGTGTGACCGTATCCATGTCGGAATCAGAACAGGCACTTTATGACAGGATGGCAGATGAAATGATCCTAGAATACGGGGAAGGACAGGACATCGATGCGGTAAATGCAGCAGCCTTAAGCAACAAGCTCCAGCAGATGGCAAACGGTGCGGTCTATGATGAATCCGGCAATGTCCGTAATATCCATGACAGAAAACTGGATGCACTGGAAGACCTGATTGAATCGGCAAACGGAAAACCGCTTCTGGTTGCATACTGGTTCAAGCATGACAGGGAGCGGATATTAAAACGATTTCCGGCAAGGGATATCAACACAAAGAAGGATATCGAGGACTGGAATGAAGGAAAGATCCCGGTGGCGCTGATCCATCCGGCATCGGCAGGACACGGACTGAATCTTCAGGAAGGCGGTTCGACCATCGTATGGTTTTCACTTACATGGTCCCTTGAACTGTATCAGCAGTTAAATGCCAGACTTTACAGACAGGGGCAGAAACACACGGTCATCATAGAGCATCTGGTGACAGAAGGCACGGTCGATGAAGATATCCTCCGGGCAATCGAAAAAAAGGATAATACACAGAATGAAATGATAGAAGCAGTAAAGGCAAGGATTGGAGGTATGACGGATGACGGCAAAAGTAATGATGAAGGAATATAAGAATATGAAAAAGGAACTGACCGTGACTGAGTTCCAGCTCCGTCAGTTTCAGGGAATGAGTGAACAGGACATGATCGCTTCCATGCTTTACTCCCATCAGGAAGGGGAAAGGGTGCAGACGAGCACTCTTTCCGATAAAACGGCAAACATAGCAGTCAAGTATAAAGCTGCAATGGAAAGGGAGAATGACGAGTGGTACGGTTTCCTTTTCCACAGATATATATTCCTGAAGGAAGAACTGGATTTTTTCGAGCATGCAGTGAACGGACTGGATGAAAGACATAGAAGCATTATCACGGATCTTCTGGATGAGGACATGACATGGGACATCATGATGGAAAGATACCATGTGAGCCATACGATGATAGCAAAATACAGAAAAGCAGCATTGAAGGAACTTGATAAACAGTATGAACTGAGGGACAGACAGGTGGAAGCCTTTGTCCTCGGATAGGAGGTTTTTATGTGTAAGCGTGGAGATATTTATTATGTGGATTTTGGAGAAAAAGATGGAAGCAAGCAGGGCGGTGTCCGTCCGGCACTGGTGGTGAGTAATAATAAGGCAAATAAGCATTCCCCAGTGGTTACGGTCGTTCCGCTGTCAGCCAGGGTGTGGAAAAAGAAGTATCTTCCGACCCATGTGCAGATCCCCAAAGGCAGCGGTCTGAACAAGCCGAGCATGGCACTGGCAGAACAGGTGGAGACCCTTGATAAAACAAGACTTGGAGAAAGAATCGGGGAAGTGCTGGATGACATGGTCATGGAACAGATCACGGTGGCACTCCAGATACAGATAGGTGCATATGCAGAGTACAATTAAGGCAGTCAGACGGCTGTCTTTTTTGTTTGGGTTATGGTAAAATCTTAATATGTTTGGTACTTGGGAAGGAAGTGATGTTCTATGTCATATGAAGAAGATTACAGAAAACCATATAGTGCAAAATGTGCTTGTGGAAAAGGATATTTGCAATTTTACAGAATATATTTATCAAATGACTGGGGACAGGAAAAAGAGAATGATACGGCAGTTGAGATTTTTTGTGACAGTTGTAAGGAGAAATATCATTACGAAAGAAATTATGGCCATGATTATCTAGTTCCGAATGGGTTAGCGTTTCCAAAGCAAAGACCCGAATTGGACAGAAAATATTCGTATAATGATAAAGAAAAACTTGTAAAAAAATATGGCAGAGAAAAAATAGTTGCTATGGTGGCGGATATGACCGCACCAAAACATAGATTTATAAAGAATCTGGAAAACGAAGATGCCATTAGTTTTGCAAATTCGTGGGCACAGTGGTACAGAAAGAAGTCACTGGCACCGATGGTGTCATATTTACAAAAAATACTGAATGAATATGATGATATAGAAAAGAGTATTGCAGCTAAACAACCATATAATAAAAAATATGAACAGGAATGCAGTATCTTTTCAAAGCAGATAATGGAAACAGAGAAAAAGAGCTGTCAGCTATCATTCCGATATGATAAGGAACAAGATGAAGCTGAACAGGAGCGGAGGAGAAAAGAGCAGGAACAATACGAAGAAAAGCACAGATATGATGATTTTGAGGCAATAGTTCACTATGATCCTTCGTATAAAAGAGATTTTTCGAATCAGTATTGGGACAGCTATTTTATAAAAGAGTGTATAGATCCACAGCATTTATCTTTGGATAAATCAGGGTATGGAAAACCTATAATAACAATTGCAAAGAAATATGCATGCGTTTGTCAAATTTGTGGAAAAGAGGAGGACATACTTTCATCTAACATGAAAGTCCTTTATGATGAGGACAGAGGTTATTATTTGGATAAATGCTGCAGTTGTCATGAGATATCATCTTTTGAAGCAAAAACAATGGATCTGTTGGATCAGTTAGGAATTACCTATATCAGGGAAAAATCTTTTGATGGCTTAGTCGGTGATTCGGGAAGAGGGCTTCGTTTTGATTTTGTGTTGTCTAAATCTGCTGATAAAGATGGAAAACCAATCTTTGATCTGGCTATAGAATTACAGGGACCGCATCACTATAAAAAAGGTTATTATGATGAATTTGGAACTTATGTGGCAGAAGATAACAGCTATGCATCGGATAGATTTAATCGGCAGATAAAGTACGATGATAGAAAAAGACAATATTGTGAGCAGAACGGTATCAGTTTAGAGTGTATCAAATATACGGCATCAAATGATCAAGAACGTTTAGAAAAAGCAATTAAAACAATTCTTAAGGAGCATGGTTATAAATACTTTGTGGAAAGCGAGAAACATGATGATTGGATGGTGTACTAGAGGTGCACTAAAGGTGTACTAAGGGTGTACTGACTTTTTAATTTACATCTGCTATGATTAAGATGGCAAAAAAGAAAGGGAGCGGAAACGCTCCTTTTTATGTTGCCGTAAGGCGGTGTCTTTCCAATCCTTTCACACCGCCCGTGTACATAGAAGGGAGGAATGGCGGATGCCTATGAAACCAAAGAAGCCGTGCAGACACCCCGGATGTCCGAAGCTGACAGACGGACTGTACTGCGAGGAGCATGAAGCACTGCACCGTGGTGACAGGGCGAGCAGCAGTAAGCGTGGTTACAACAGGCAGTGGCAGAAGGCAAGGGCAAGATACCTGAAGGCACATCCTTTGTGTGTTCAGTGCTTAAAGGAAGGGCATGCGGTGACAGCAACCGTGGTCGATCATATCAGACCGCACCGTGGTGATCCCGTCCTGTTCTGGGACGAGAAGAACTGGCAGAGCCTGTGCAAACCATGTCATGATAAAAAGACATGGAACGAGGATAACAATCCAGAGTATCGGTTCTGACGGCAGACCGTGGGGGTATCTGAATCTCTACAGTCTGAACCGCTGAAGACCGATGGCCCCCTTTGTGTGAATTTTCGCAGAATTAAACAGGGGGGATATAAAACAGACAGGATAATTTTCTCAGAATGTACTTAAAACACGGCAAAAAGGGGTATTTTCTTTTGCCGGAAAATTATGAAAAACGCAATATTTAAGGCTGGAAAACAGTGTAAAAACATTGTTTTTCCGGCCTTTTTTCGTGTGCCGGAAGGAGAGTGAGAAAGGATGACGGACACACAGGCAAAGCAGATCAATGAGATGCGTATGCGGGGCATGGGATATAAAGCCATAGGAATGGCAATCGGACTGTCCCGTGACATCGTCAGGAATTATTGCAAGCGGCATAACCTTGCCGGATATGCCACAGTGGTTTCAAAAAATATGAAACTCATGGTGGACGGTAAAGAGGTATGCCATTTCTGCGGTAATCCAATCGAACAGCCAAAGACTGGCAGACCGAGACGGTTCTGCTGTGAAAAATGCAGAAGGGAATGGTGGAAAGCACATCCCGAAGCAGTGAAGAAAAGCGAGAAGGCTTCCTACACGCTTGTATGTGAGCAGTGCGGGAAGCCATTTATTTCCTATGGAAACAAGAACAGAAAATACTGTGGCCGTGAATGTTACTTCCGGCACAGATTTTTAGCAGAGGAGGATCAGGAAGATGCAGTTTCAGAGTTATAAAATAGCAGACCTTATCCCCGCTTCCTATAATCCAAGAAAGAAGCTGAAGCCGGGTGATAAGGAATATGAAAAAATCAAGAACTCCATTAAAGAGTTCGGATATGTCGAGCCGATCATCATCAACTCAGACATGACCATTATCGGAGGACACCAGAGAGCCACGGTTCTTTCAGACCTCGGATATACGGAAGTGGAGTGTATCATGGTCGATATCGACAAGACCAAGGAAAAGGCACTCAATGTTGCCCTTAATAAGATCACGGGTGAATGGAATAAGGAACTTCTGGCGGACCTTATCAAGGATCTTGAGGATTCCGATTTTGATGTCGGCGTCACGGGTTTTGAACCGCCGGAGATAGAGCAGCTTTTCAATTCCGTGCATGACAAGAAGATCAAGGAAGATGATTTTGATGTGGAAGCGGAGCTTGCAAAACCGACCGTTGCAAAGGCGGGTGATGTGTGGCTGCTCGGAAAGCACCGTGTCATCTGCGGTGATTCCATTCTGCCGGAAACTTACGATGCACTGATGGATGGACGGAAAGCCAACCTTGTGCTGACGGATCCTCCATACAATGTAAATGTTGAGGAGACAGCCGGAAAGATAAAAAATGACAACATGCCGGATGAGGATTTCTATAAATTCTTATTCGCAGCATTTGTCAACATGGAGCAGTCGATGGAACAGGATGCTTCCATTTATGTTTTCCATGCGGATACGGAAGGGTTGAATTTCAGAAAGGCATTTAAGGATGCCGGGTTCTACCTTTCCGGCTGCTGCATCTGGAAAAAGAATGCACTGGTGCTTGGAAGGAGTCCGTACCAGTGGCAGCACGAGCCGTGCCTGTTCGGATGGAAGAAAGGCGGTAAGCACCAGTGGTATTCCGACAGGAAGCAGACAACCATCTGGGAATATGACCGTCCGAAGGCGAGCAAGGATCATCCGACCATGAAACCCGTGGCACTTATGGCATATCCGATACAGAACTCATGCATGAGCAACTGCATCGTGCTTGACCCGTTCCTCGGTTCAGGTTCCACGCTGATCGCCTGTGAGCAGACGAACCGTATCTGCTACGGCATTGAACTGGATGAGAAGTTCGTGGATGTCATCGTGAACCGCTACATTGAACAGCGTGGTTCGGATGCTGATGTATATGTGCTCCGTGATAATATGAAAATTTCATATCAGGATTTATGCAGGGGAGGGATGTATAATGAAGCAGATGACATTTCTTGACCTGTGTTCCGGCATAGGCGGTTTCAGGCTTGGCCTGGAAACTGCCGGCCATAAGTGCATCGGATACTGTGAATATGATAAATTTGCAAGAGCCTCCTATGAGGCTATGTATGATACGGAAGGAGAGTGGAAAGCTCATGATGTCACAAAACTTAAATCCGAAGATGTCCCCTATGCAGACATCTGGTGCTTCGGATTCCCATGTCAGGACATCTCCGTTGCTGGAAAACAGCGGGGACTGGTCGGAAAAAGAAGTGGAATATATTACAACATTATTGACCTCCTCAAAGGTAAAGAAGAAAGTGCTAAACCCACATACTTACTTGTTGAGAACGTTAAGAACCTGTTATCGATCAATGCAGGATTCGATTTTGCCTCAGTTCTGTCTGAAATGGACGAAGCAGGGTATGACTGTCGGTGGCAGGTGCTTAACTCCAAAAATTTCGGAGTGCCACAGAACCGTGAGCGTGTGTTCATTATCGCAAATCTTAGAAGCAGAGGTAGACGAGAAATATTACCTCTCACCGGAGAAAACGCAGCAGCTCTTAACCAGCTTATAGGAGGTATGCAGGGTTACCGTGTTTACGGGACGGACGGCATCTCCGCAACGCTTGTCGGCAATGCCGGAGGCGTCGGCGCAAAGACAGGGCTTTATTTCATCGACCAGAGCAACCATGATCCGAAGATCACGGACACGGCAAGATGCCTGACTGCACGGTACACTGCCGGGATGACAAACCACACGGCAATGAACTCAGCGGTGCTTGAAGTTCATCCGGTCCTGACACCGGAACGTATGGAGAAAAGACAGAACGGCAGACGCATGAAGGATGACGGAGAGCCGATGTTCACGCTGACATCTCAGGACAGACACGGTGTGTATGTCTGTAAGAAGGAAGATTCCGTGAAAGTCAGGAATGCCACAAAGACAGGATACGATGTTGCCCGTGAAGGTGACGGCATCAATCTTGCGTATCCGGACAGTACGACCAGACGGGGCCGTGTAGGCAAGGGCTGTTCCCAGACGCTGGACTGTTCTGGTCAGATGGGTACGCTCATGAGGGGCGGACGCATCAGAAGGCTGACACCGAGGGAGTGCTTCCGGTTACAAGGATTTTCTGATGAGCTGTTTGACCGTGCATCGGCTGTCAACTCCGATGCACAGCTATATAAACAGGCGGGGAATGCAGTGACGGCAACCGTGGCATATGCGGTTGCGATGTCCCTGCCGGAGTCCAGAAACTGACCTTACATTTTCTTTTGGAAAGTACCATTATCTGCTTGACTATATGGGCGTTCAGAGTGATATATGGTACTACCAAAAGGAAAGGAGATCAGCAGAATGGAAATTATAACAAACGCTGAAAACAGAAAAGAACTGGTAAAAGCCTTAGCCGAGCATTTCGGACAGAGGTCAGAGTACCTTGGACCACCAAGTTTTGCATACCGCATCGGCAGCATCACGGTGGACAGGGACGCAAAGGTCATTCTTGAAGATGACAGTATGGAAGATGAGGTGAGAAGGGTGCTTTTTCAGAACGATGTTGCAGAAGAAACACAGGAACCACAGACGGAAGAAACAGAAGCAGAGATAAAGATACCAATCGGAGACATGACACCGCAGGGAATCATCAACCTGATAAACATGATGCATTCCAAGCAGTACCTTATCAACAGGGCAACCGGAAGGGAGTGCATTTCCATTACGGATACGCTGACAGATGCACTTGCCGAAAGAACCTTTGAAAATACGGAAGAAGCGGTAAGGTTCATCACGGAACAGGGCGGATGTAAGGGAGTTGCATTTAAGGATGGAAACATTGACTTTACGGGATTCCCGCATACGGACAGCATGATGGAATACTGCAGACTGGCATCGGCCATTGTAAAGAAGGCATCAGAACAGAAGCGGGTGAATCCGAAGCAGACCATCGAGGAAAATGAGAAATATTACATGAGGGCATGGCTTGTTTCCATCGGATTTGGCGGGAGCGAAGGAAAGGAAGTAAGAAATTTCTTCCTTAAGGGACTGAAAGGACACACGGCATTTAGAACCCCGGAAGATGCGGAAAAATGGAAAGCCAACCGCAGGGCAGAAAGGGGGACAACGGTATGTTCGGAGTAAGCAGACAGACACTTGAAAGACTCAGAAAAGAATATCCTGCGGGAACCAAGGTGGAACTTATCCGCCTTGATGACCCATACAGAAAGATACCGTCAGGAACCATAGGAAAGGTCGAGTTCGTGGATGATGCGGGACAGCTCCACACGGTGTGGGAAGGACACGGCTCTCTTGCAATGATCTACGGAGTGGATGAATGGAGAAAAATACAGTCATAATATACACAATTCCAACCGCAGATGTTTGTGCAGTTTATGGCTCATATATAACTGGATATATGTGTGTTTTAGAGCGAATATGTACCTACCGAAAGGGTAGAAAACAAACGGAGGTACAAGCCATGAACGAAAGGATTGCAAGACAGATTGAGGAAATGAAGAAACAGACCATCGGAGTTGAGGTCGAGATGAATAACATCAGGAGGGATAAGGCAGCAGAGCTTGCAGCCACATTCTTTGGAACGGGAAGATTTGAAAACACGGCTTCCAGAAACGGATATTATACATGGTCAGCATGGGATGCGGACGGAAGGGAATGGAAATTCCAGAAGGACGTCAGCATTGCGGGACCAGATGATAAGAAATGCGAACTGGTGACACCGATCCTTACCTACAACGATATTGAAACACTGCAGGAACTTATCAGAAAGCTCAGACATGCGGGAGCAAAGAGCGATGCAACAAGGGGATGCGGAGTACACATCCACATCGGTGCAAAAGGGCACACACCGCAGACACTCAGAAATCTTGCAAACATCATGGCGGGGCATGAGAACCTTCTGGCGGATGCCTTAGACCTTGACAGGGGAAGGATGAACCGCTACTGCAGAACGGTAGACCCAAGATTCCTCAAAGAACTCAACAAGAAGAAGCCAAAGACGATGGCTGCTCTTGCAGACATCTGGTACACCTCAAACGGTGCAAGCTACGGACGGAATCAGCATTACAATGACAGCAGATACCATATGCTGAACTACCATGCAACCTTTACAAAGGGGACGGTTGAATTCAGACTTTTTCAATTTGATGCCCCGGCAGATGGAAAGCTGAACGGACTGCATGCAGGACAGCTTAAAAGTTACATCCAGCTCTGTCTTGCACTCAGCCAGATGGCAAAGGAAGTAAGGACGGCAAGTCCGAAACCACAGCAGACAGAAAATCCAAAATACGCAATGAGGACATGGCTTTTAAGACTCGGATTCATCGGGGATGAATTCAAGACGGCAAGGGACATCCTCACAAAGAGACTTGCAGGAGACACCGCATTCAGAAGCGGAAGGGCTGCTTGAAGAGAACAGCCTCCTGCCACCTTGGAGCATTGACCGCCATGTGCGGTCTTAAGGTGGTAGAAGGGTGTTCCCTTCGGAAAGGATGGAAACATTATGCAGAAAAGATATTACATTGCTTACGGCAGCAACCTGAACATCAGACAGATGCGGATGAGATGTCCGCATGCGAGGGTAATCGGAACTGCAGTTATTAAAGATTATGAACTGCTTTTCAAGGGAAGCCTTACGGGTGCCTATCTTACCATAGAACCCAAGAAGGGCGGAGAGGTTCCCGTTGCAGCATGGGAGGTCACGGAATCGGATGAGGCGGCACTTGACCGCTACGAAGGATTCCCAACATTTTATTACAAAAAGGAAATGGAGCTGGACATCAAAGGAATACGCACGGGAAAGATACGGAGAAGGAAGTGCTTTGTGTATATCATGCATGAAGAACGGAAGATAGGAGTACCTTCCCTTTCCTATGTAAGCACATGCCTTCAGGGGTATGCCAGCTTCGGATTTGATGAGCACTACCTTTCCGAAGCACAGATAAAAGCGGTGGAGGTGTCAGGACATGAAGAGTGAAATACTGCGGATACGGATATGCCCACGGTGCGGGGAAAGATACGCAGCACCGCCCGCCTTATCAAGGACTGACGGAACAACGCTTATCTGCCCCGACTGTGGCACACGTGAGGCTCTTGAGAGCATCGGTGTCGGGACATCGGAACAGGAACAGATCCTTGAAACCATCCACAGGTCACAGCGGTAATATGTACAATTCCTCCGGCGGATCTTTGTGTACATTATGAAGCAGATATAACTGGATAATATCTGCATTCAGAGTGAATATGTACTTACCGAAAGGGAAAAAAGAAAACGGAGGAACATATGATGGAAACAAAAATCACAACAGCAGAGAATTTAGGAATGGAACTTTACGGATGCATGAATTCAGCAGTTCTTGATTACGGGGATTACACGGTTGCGGTATGGGACCATTGCTTTAAGGGAAGCGTTGCAGAGGTTTACGAGCTGGTCGAGACTCCGGAAGAAACCGGACTAGGAAGATGCGAGTGCAGAATTTCAAGAATCGAAAGAAAAGAAGGATTTGAGGATGCCGGACATGCGATGGCATGGGCACTCACCAAGGTAAAATAACAGGAAGGGCAGGGCATGATCCCCTGCCTTTTATCATGTACATTGTCACAATGTACTGCCGTTATCTTTGTGTACATTATGGTGCTGAAATAACTGGATATAATCAGCGTTTAGAGCGAATATGTACCTACCGAAAGGGAAAACAAAGAAAACGGAGGAACAAAACCATGAAGAAGATTGAAATTTTTGAAAGAGCCATCAAAGAGGGAGGAAGCCTTAAGGATTACGGAATCAATGCAACGGTGTTTGCAGCATACAGAAACCTTGAATACACAGGAAACGAAGACCTCGATTTTGCGGATACCATCTGGGATCATGACATTGCAGAGATCGCAGAGACCTTAAGAGAAAACGGAATCAAGGAATTTACGATAAGCAGCACCTTTTCAGGACTCATCGAAACACTTGCAGCTTTTGAAAAAGAAGGAATAAAGATGGCGGGACTTACCGAGGTGAACGCAGGATACACAGATTTTATGACCGGGGAAAAAGCAAGGATCCCGGCAATCAGAATGACACTTTAAAATCACACGGATAACAAAGCAAAGGACCTCTCCGGAGGTCTTTTATTATGCCCATTTTTACGAGGAGGTGAGGACAGTGGCACAGAGAGGAAGAAAACCAAAGCCTACGGCAGTAAAGGTGCTTGAGGGAAATCCGGGCAAGAGAAGCCTTAACACGAGCGAACCGAAGCCAGAGAAAAAGGCCCCGCGCTGTCCGGCATGGCTTGAGGACGAGGCAAAGAAAGAATGGAAAAGGATGGCGAAACAACTGGAGCATCTCGGCATCCTGACGGAAATAGACATGGCAGCATTCGCAGGATACTGTCAGGCATATGCCAGATGGAAAGAAGCAGAGGAATTCATCACACAGCATGGTGCAATCGTGAAGACTCCGAGCGGTTACTGGCAGCAGGTACCACAGGTATCCATTGCCCAGACCTATCTGAAGATCATGAATAAGTTCTGTGAGCAGTTCGGCCTTACACCGTCCGCAAGAAGCCGTATTTCAACGGATAACGGGGAAGACAAGCAGAACGATGAAATGGAGCTTCTGCTTGTGAAAGGCGGTGCAAAGTAATGTTTGATAAAGCAAAAGCGGATCATGCGGTGAATTTTATCAACTGCCTGAAACACACCAAAGGACGGTGGAGGGGAGTACCTTTTGAACTTCTGCCTTGGCAGGATGAGATCATCCGCACAATCTATGGGACAGTAAAGGAAAACGGATACAGGCAGTACAACACCTGTTATTGTGAGATACCAAAGAAAAACGGAAAGTCCGAACTGGCAGCAGCCATTGCACTGTATATGACATGCGGTGACGGTGAGTGGGGAGCAGAGGTATATGGATGCGCTTCCGACAGACAGCAGGCTTCCATCGTATTTGATGTTGCGGTGGACATGGTGGATCAGTGTCCGGCACTGAAAAAGAGGATAAAGCCTGTCATGTCCGTAAAGAGACTTGTTTATAAACCGACCAACAGTTTCTATCAGGTACTGTCGGCAGAGGCATATACCAAGCACGGTCTGAATGTCCATGCGGTGATCTTTGATGAACTGCATGCACAGCCGAACCGAGAACTGTTTGATGTTATGACCAAGGGTTCCGGTGATGCAAGAACACAGCCGTTGTTCTTCCTGATCACAACAGCCGGAACAGACAGAAATTCTGTGTGTTTTGAACAGCATCAGAAGGCTCTGGATATCATTGAGGGAAGAAAAATCGATCCGACATTTTATCCCGTGATATATGGTGCTTCCGATGACGATGACTGGTCGAGTGAGGATGTGTGGTATAAAGCCAACCCTTCACTCGGCTATACGATAGATATTGAAAAAGTGCAGAATGCCTATATCAGTGCAAAGGAAAATGCAGCAGAGGAGAATGTATTCCGTCAGCTCCGTCTTAACCAGTGGGTAAAGCAGAGCACACGATGGATGCAGATGGATAAATGGGATGCCTGTGCATTTGCCGTAAATGAGGAAGAACTTCTCGGACGGGAATGCTATGGCGGACTTGACCTTTCAAGTTCTACGGATATCACGGCATTCGTGCTGGTGTTCCCGCCAAGAAATGATATGGAAAAATATATGATACTTCCGTATTTCTGGATACCGGAAGATAACATGAGGCTGCGTGTCAGAAGGGATCATGTCCCATATGATGTATGGGCAGCCGAGGGATGTCTTCAGACCACCGAGGGCAATGTCATCCATTATGGATTTATCGAGCAGTTCATTGATGAGCTGGGAACAAAATTTCATATCAAAGAGATTGCATTTGACAGGTGGGGAGCTGTGCAGATGGTACAGAACCTTGAGGGTATGGGATTTACCGTTGTTCCGTTCGGACAGGGGTATAAGGATATGAGTCCTCCGACCAAGGAGCTGATGAAGCTGACACTTGAAGAGAGGATAGCACATGGCGGACATAAGGTACTGCGGTGGATGATGGATAACGTGTTTGTCCGTCAGGATCCTGCAGGGAATATCAAAATGGATAAGGAAAAATCCACGGAGAAGATTGATGGGGCCGTTGCAACCGTCATGGCACTTGATCGTGCAATCAGGAATGAGGGCAGTGACGGAAGTGTGTATGATGACCGTGGCATTCTCGTATTCTGATGCAGCCGTGTATGATTCTTTAAAATCATAATCCGGCTGCACGTTTCTGTGCTAATATAAAGAAAAAGCACAGGGGGCATACGCATGCAGGAAGAATTTTTTATGAACAGTATGGAACATGATCCAAAACTCAGTGGTGAGCATGGTGCACAGACAAGGAAATCCCTTGCACTGAAAGCAGAGGAGATACTTGGAATGGATCTGGAAGTGATAGTGGCAGATGATGACCTAATGTATGATTCACTGGTAAAACTGAAACCGCTTGAGAATGCAAAGAAAAATCCAATGCAGAATGCACTGAGAAAATATTATTACTACAGGAATGGAAAAGAATTTCCAAGACTGAACAGTTATCAGAGATAATACAGAAACGGCACTTCTTCGGAGGTGCTTTTTTTGTACCTGTTTTTAGGAGGTGTCACATGGGAATTAAGAGTTTATTTGGTTTCGGACAGGCGAGGGATAAGCCTGTGGATAAGGCGGCTGATGCCGGATATTCGTTCCTGTTCGGACGGACAACAAGCGGAAAGCCAGTGAATGAAAGAACTGCAATGCAGACAACGGCAGTATATGCCTGTGTCAGGATCCTTGCGGAAGCAATCGCATCCTTACCGCTTCATGTATATGAGTATCAGGATGACGGAGGCAAGAAGCTGGTGCATGACCATCCTTTATATTATCTGCTCCATGATGAGCCGAACCCGGAGATGACTTCATTTGTGTTCAGGGAAACACTGATGAGTCATCTTTTAATATGGGGAAATGCCTATGCACAGATCATAAGGGATGGTGCCGGAAGGGTGCTTGGCCTGTATCCGCTTCTTCCTGACAAGATGGAAGTGCAGAGGGATGACAGGGGAAATATCTATTATGTGTATTCCAGAAACAGTGATGAAAATCCCATGTTCAAGGAATACGGCAATATCAAGCTGAAAGCCGAGGATGTACTTCACATTCCGGGACTTGGATTTGACGGACTGATCGGTTATTCACCGATTGCGATGGCAAAGAATGCTGTCGGCATGACGCTTGCCTGTGAGGAATACGGTGCGAGTTTCTTTGCAAACGGTGCGAATCCGGGCGGTGTTCTGGAACATCCGGGAGTGCTGAAGGATCCGTCCAAGGTCAGGGAATCTTGGAACTCCGTGTATCGTGGTGTGAATAACGCACACAAGATCGCAGTGCTTGAGGAAGGCATGAAGTACCAGCAGATAGGAATACCGCCGGAAGAAGCACAGTTCCTTGAGACAAGGAAATTCCAGATAAATGAAATAGCAAGACTTTACAGGATACCGCCACACATGGTCGGTGACCTTGATAAGTCGAGCTTTTCGAATATAGAGCAGCAGTCCTTGGAGTTTGTGAAATACACACTGGACCCTTGGGTGATCCGGTGGGAGCAGTCGCTCCAGAGATCGCTCCTTCTGCCGGGAGAAAAGGGAAAGTATTTCATTAAGCTGAATGTGGACGGACTTCTCCGTGGGGATTATCAGTCGAGGATGAACGGCTATGCAGTCGGAAGACAGAACGGCTGGTTTTCTGCCAATGACATCCGTGAAATGGAGAACATGAACCCTATCCCTGATGAGGAAGGAGGCAACCTGTATCTTGTGAACGGTGCAATGACCAAACTTGCGGATGCAGGGGCATTTGCGGGAGCGGACAACGGACAGCAGAAGGAAGAAGAAAAACTCCCGGCACAGGAAAACAGCAGAAAGAGAGGTAAACGATGAAGCGGAAGTTTTGGAACTGGATAAAGAATGAAGATGAGAGCGTGCCTGATATGGAAAGGACGCTCTTTTTAAATGGCATGATCTCGGATGAAACATGGTACGGGGATGAAGTTACCCCGCAGCTTTTCAAGGATGAGCTGAATGCCGGAAGCGGAAATATCACGGTATGGATCAATTCTCCGGGCGGTGATGTGTTCGCAGCAGCACAGATCTACAACATGCTCCGTGACTACAAGGGAAGCGTGACCGTCAAGATCGACGGCATTGCAGCTTCGGCAGCATCCGTTATTGCGATGGCGGGAAATACAGTATGTGTATCTCCTGTGGCAATGATGATGATCCACAATCCTGCGACTATGGCAATGGGTGAGGCAAAGGATATGCAGAAGGCAATCGTAATGCTGAATGAAGTCAAGGAGTCCATCTTAAATGCTTATGAGTCCAAGACCGGGCTTACCCGTGCAAGGCTCTCGCACATGATGGATGACGAGACTTGGTTTAATGCCAAGAAAGCCGTGGAGCTTGGATTTGCAGATAAGATCCTTTTTGATTCCGATGAGGATGAGAAAAAGAAAGAGCCGGAAGAGCCGGAGAAAAAGCCGGACGAAGGCAGTGAAGGAGAGGAAGAGGAGAAAAAGGATGACGGGGAAAAGGAGAAGAAAAAGAAGCTCCCGTTCCAGCAGGATTCCATGATGTTTTCCACAAAGGCGATGAATGAATCGTTCCTTTCCAAGGTATCCCATACGGATGCCATGATACCAGTTAACCAGTTGGAAAAAAGACTGAGTCTTTTAACACATTAAGGAGGATTTCAAGATGAGTAAGATTTTAGAGTTAAGAGAAAAGAGAGCAAAGGCCTGGGATGCTGCAAAGGCATTCCTTGATGCCAAGAGAACGCAGGAAGGATTTGTATCCGCAGAGGATGCAGCCACTTATGACAAGATGGAAGCAGATGTCGTAAATCTCGGAAAAGAGATCGAGAGACTGGAAAGACAGGCTGCCATCGATGCAGAGCTTGCAAAGGCAACAAGCACACCGATCACCAATCAGCCGAATTCAAAGACTGACGGTGATACAAAGACAGGAAGGGCAACGGATGAGTATAAAAAGGCATTCTGGAACAGTATGAGAAACAAGATGTCATACGAAGTACAGAATGCCCTTTCCATTGGTACGGATTCCGAGGGCGGATATCTCGTACCGGATGAGTATGAGAAGAAACTCGTGGAAGCACTGGAAGAGGAAGTATTTTTCCGTAACCTTGCAACCGTCATCAAGACTTCAAGCGGTGACCGCAAGATCCCTATCGTCACATCAAAGGGCGAGGCAGCATGGATCGATGAGGGCGGACAGTTCCCTGAATCTGATGACAGCTTCGGTCAGACATCCATCAGTGCTTATAAGCTGGCAACCATGATCAAGGTGTCCGATGAACTCTTAAATGACAGTGTGTTCAATATTGAGCAGTATATTTCAAGGGAGTTCGGAAGAAGAATCGGTACAAAGGAAGAGGAAGCATTCTTTATCGGTGACGGCAAGGGAAAACCTACCGGAATCTTCAATGCCACAGGCGGTGCAGAGACAGGGGTTACTGCCAATAATACTTCCATTACATTTGATGATGTCATGGATCTTTATTACTCCCTGCGTGCTCCATACCGTAACAAGGCAGTGTGGCTTCTTAATGATTCGACCGTAAAGGCAATCAGAAAGCTGAAGGATGGAAACGGAAATTATATCTGGCAGCCGTCCGTAAGGGAAGGAGAGCCGGACAGGATCCTCAACCGTCCGTACCGCACATCCATTTATGTGCCGGAGCTTGCAGCAGGAAGCCGTGTCATGGCATTTGGTGATTACAGTTATTACTGGATTGCTGATCGTCAGGGCAGAAGTTTCAAGAGACTGAATGAGCTTTATGCTACAACGGGTCAGGTCGGATTCCTTGCTTCCGAGCGTGTGGACGGCAAGCTGATCCTTTCCGAGGCAGTTAAGACACTTGATATCAAGGCTGCCGGAAAGTAGGTGGACGGATGTTCGTAACGCTTGAGGAAGCCAAAGGTTATCTCAGGGTCGATTCGTCAGACGAGGATGATCTCATCCTCCGTCTGATGGAGACATCCGACAGCCTGATCTTAAATGTGACAAGACGTACACGGGCAGGACTAAAACGGCATGAGGCACTTATCCGTACTGCGGAACTGTATGCCATTGCTTATCTGTATGAGCACAGGGAAGAAGCCGATCATAAGACAATGACGGAAACACTGAAATATCTGCTCTTTGGGATCAGGAAGGAGAGATTCTGATGATTGAACTCATGCGTGAGAGGATCACGATACAGAAAAGCAGTACCAAAACAGATAAGACGGGAAACCACATGCTTGTGTGGGAAGATCACTATAAGTGTTTTTCCTATGCAAACAATCTGTCCGGTAAGGAATACTGGGAAGCAAAACAGGTCAATGCAGAAACAGAACTGGATTTTATTATCCGGTACTGCAGTGAGGTGTCAGGACTTGATACGGAGCATTACCGCATAGTTTTCCGTGGAAGACTTTATAATATTACATTCGTTGATAACGTGCAGTACAAAAACAAATCAGTAAGGATAAGGGCTGCCCTGATAAAGAGGTGATGGAATGGCAGAGAGAAGAACGACCGTTGACGGTCTTGCGGATGCAATCATGGACGGACTCAAAGAGTATGCAGACCTTGCAACGGATACGGTCAAGGATGCGGTAAAAGATGTATCCAAGACGGTAAAGAAAGACATTCAGGCAAATGCCCCAAAGCGGAAAGGCCGGTACAAAAAGAGCTGGACCGTGAAAAAGACAGCGGAAAGCAGTAATTCCCTCACGATGACTGTCCATTCCAAGGACAGATACCAGATCGCCCACCTGTTGGAGCATGGTCATGCAAAGCGGGGCGGCGGCAGGGTAGCCGGAAGGGAGCATATTGCCCCGGCAGAGGCAAAAGGAAACAGGGAGCTTCTGCTGAAGATTGAAAGGGGGCTGCGTTCATGACACATGAAGAAGTTGTGGCAATGATGGAAGAAATGAATCTTCCGTTTGCTTATGACCATTTTGTGGAAGGCGAATCCCCGGAACCGCCTTTTGCAGTATTTCTTTATCCGGGAAGCAGCAATTTCCCGGCAGACGGTAGGGTATATTATAAATCCAGCCGTCTGAATATAGAAATTTATACGGATTTGAAAAATCCGGAACTGGAATTTACAGTAGAAGCCGTGCTTGATCTGCACGGTATTTTTTATGAAAAAAGCGAAGTATGGATAGAAACTGAAAATCTGTATGAGGTGCTTTATCAGATGGAGGTATAGAAGATGGCTAATAAAAAGAACAAAGTCAAATTTAATATCTGCAATGTGCATTACGCACCGATTACGGTTGCAGAGGAAGGCACGGTCAGTTTTGGAACACCTGTACCAATGCCCGGTGCAGTATCCATCAGCATGGATCCGACAGGAGAGCCGGAATCATTTTATGCAGATGGTATTGAGTATTATGTAATCAACAACAATCAGGGATATGATGGTGACCTTGAACTTGCCATGATCCCGGAATCGTTCAGAACGGATATCTTAAAAGAGGAACAGGATGCCAATAAGGTGCTTGTGGAGAATGCAAATTCAGAAACAGGAAGCTTTGCACTTCTTTTTGAATTTGATGGTGATATCCGTAAGATCCGTCATGTGCTTTATAACTGTTCCGCATCCCGTCCGACCATTGAGTCAAAGACTAATGAAGAAGATAAGGAAGTGCAGACAGAAACACTGACAGTAAAGGCAAGACCAATGGCAGACGGATATGTCAAGGCAAAGACAGGAGATTCCACGACAGATACAGTTTATAACAACTGGTATAAGAGTGTGTATCTTCCGGCTGCAACTCCGGCACTGGAGCAGCAGTCAGCAAAATCAACCAAGAGTGTATCATAGGGAGGACTAAGACATGGGTATCAGAAAGGATATAGAAATTGACGGACAGATGGTTGCATTCAAGGCAAGTGCAGCCATTCCAAGAATCTACAGATTAAAGTTCCAGAGGGATATTTATAAGGATCTGGCAGTGCTTGAAAAGAGTATTGGAGATGGAAAAGAGGAATCATCAAACCTTGATATGTTTTCTCTTGAGATGTTCGAGAATATAGCATTTATTATGGCCAAGCATGCGGATCCAAGCATTCCGGACACACCGGAAGAGTGGCTCGATAATTTCAATACATTTTCAATTTATCAGGTTCTTCCGCAGCTTATTGAACTGTGGGGACTGAATGTAAAAACAGATGTAGAAGCTAAAAAAAACTTCGTCCGACAGAGCGTGAAATGACGACCCCGCTGTTTCTGCTACGATGTGTGCAGTTAGGTTTATCGATGGCAGATCTTGATATGCTGTCGATAGGCCTTATCAATGATATGTACAGTGAGAGCCGGAACGATGATTATAAGTATGCTGAGCTTGCCACACAGGAAGACTTCGACCGATTCTGATTGAGAACACAGCCTTTTTCTGTTATACTATCAGCAGAAAAAGGCTGAAATCAAGAAAAGGACGGTGGTTACAATGATGAAGATTTCTGGCGATTTTTATGTAAAGTGTAATAACTGCGGACACATCACATTTGTAGAAGCGGACAGTTTGGATTATGATACAACTTCAACTGAAAGATCTATGGGTGCTGAAGTAGAATATAATTTTTTTGGTGAATTCTGCTGTGAGGGCTGTGGAAGATATATAGACTATAATATTCGTGGATATGAATATCCTGTCGGTGCATTCAATTATTCGGATTCTGAATGCCACGGTGGAGAGTTCGTGGACGAGCCAAGTGCGGATATAGAATATGAATTTGATGAGTACTACAGTGATTATGCATACGAAGAATACATTGAAGCCGATGATATTCTGGAACAGAACCGTGAGCGGATAAGAAATATGACTCCGAGGGAATTTGAGTTATTTGTTGGGGAGATATTTGAAAGTCTTGGATTTACCGTAAAGGTTACCAAGGCAACAAGAGATGGAGGCAGCGATATTATTGCAACAAAAGCTGATCCGATTCCATTTACCCTGATTGTAGAATGTAAGCATTGGGGAGAAAAGCATAAGGTGGATGTCAGCGTTGTAAGGAGTCTGTATGGAGTCCAGACAGCAATGCAGGCCAATCAGTCCGTTGTTGTGACATCAACTAAATTTACAAGGGATGCAAGAAAATTTGCAGAGAGCAGAAAAACCATGATGCAGTTATGGGATATAGATGATCTTTTGAAATATATGAAGTAAAAAATATAATATTACATAGGACATCCGTCAGAAATGGCGGGTGTTTTTATTTTGTTACGGAGCAGAAATGCTCCTTTTTTTGTACCCATTTTTAGGAGGAGGTGAGAGGAATGGCAAGCCGTATTCAGGGGATCACGGTAGAAATTGGTGGTGATACAACCAAACTGCAGAATGCACTTAAAGGAGTGAACGGACAGATTAAGTCTACCCAGTCACAGCTTAAAGATGTAAATAAACTTCTGAAACTGAATCCGGGAAATACGGAGCTTCTGGCACAGAAGCATAAGCTGCTTGCGGAAGCGGTCAGTGAAACAAAAGAGAAACTGGCAACGCTGAAGACGGCAGCAGAACAGGCGAATACTGCACTTGCCAATGGCGAGATCTCACAGGAGCAGTACGATGCCCTTCAGAGGGAAATCGTGGAAACGGAACAGGACTTAAAAAATCTTGAAACACAGGCAAACCAGTCTGCGACAGCCGTACAAAAGATAGCATCATCCGGTGAAAAACTGAAGACAGTTGGGGATAACATTTCCTCTGCCGGACAAAAGCTTCTCCCGGTAACAGCCGGAGTGACTGCACTGGGTACGGCATCCGTAACGACCGCAGCTAATTTTGAATCTTCCATGTCACAGGTACAGGCAACAATGGGAATCACCAAAGATTCTATGTCCAAGGTCAACGGGCAGTCGGTAAATACGATGGATACCCTTTCAAAGCTGGCAAAGAAGATGGGTGCAGAGACGGCTTTTTCCGCATCTGAGTGTGCGGAAGCATTGAATTACCTCGCCCTTGCCGGATACGATACACAGCAGATGTGTGATACACTGCCGACCGTTCTTAACTTGGCAGCAGCCGGAGATATTGCCCTTGCTGATGCATCGGATATGGTAACGGATGCGATGTCTGCCCTTGGAATGGGAGTGGATGAAGCGGAAACAATGGTAGACCAGATGGCAAAGACGGCATCTACCACGAACACATCGGTTGCACAGCTTGGCGAAGGAATCCTTACCATTGGTGCGACTGCCAAATCCATCAAGGGTGGTACGGCAGAACTGAATACCGCACTTGGCATTCTTGCAAATAACGGTATCAAGGGAGCAGAAGGTGGTACACACCTCCGTAATATTATCCTGTCATTGCAGAACCCTACGGATAAGGCAGCAGCCCAGATGGAAGCCCTCGGACTTTCCGTATATGATTCTGAAGGAAACATGCGGTCAATGAATGACATTCTTGGAGACCTCAATAAGAGCATGGATGGAATGACATCTGCTGAGAAGTCAAATATCATCAGCACCATTTTCAATAAGACAGACCTTTCTTCCGTAAATGCCCTGCTTGCAAATACGGGGGACACATGGGACAGCTTGCAGAAGTCCATCACGGACAGCGGTGGTGCTGCACAGCAGATGGCAGATACACAGCTTGATAACTTACAGGGACAGATCACCATCTTAAAGTCAGCACTGGAAGGCCTGGCTATTTCATTTGGAGAACTCCTGATGCCGGCCATTAAACAGATAGTCGGATGGGTACAGAAGTTTGTTGACTGGCTGAATGGACTGAGCGAGGGAACAAAAAAGACGGTCGTTACGATTGCACTTCTGGCAGCAGCACTCGGCCCCGTTCTTATCGTGATCGGCAAGGTAATATCCGCAGTCGGCACGATCATGACAATCGTTCCGAAGATTGCCGGAGTCATCAATACGGTAAAAGGAGCATTTGCAGCACTTAATACTACAATGCTTGCAAATCCAATCGTTCTTATCATTGCAGCAATAGCAGCTCTTGTGGCTGCTTTTATTTATTTGTGGAATAACTGCGATGGATTCCGTCAGTTCTGGATAGACCTTTGGGAGAATGTAAAACAGGTAGCCATCACGGTATGGAATGCCATAAAAGCGTTCTTTTCACAGGTATGGGAAGCAATCAAGATGATATTCTCGACCGTGTTTGAAGTGATAAAAACGCTGGTAACCACTTATTTCAATCTGTATAAAACCATCATTGAAACGGTATTCAATGTAATAAAGACCGTCATTACTACGATCTGGAATGCAATCAAGGGCGTGTTTACTACAGTTTTCAATGTGATAAAAACACTGGTCACAACGTATTTCAATATTTATAAGACCATTATCCAGACGGTGCTTACTGTTATCCAGACGGTTATCACGACCGTGTGGAATACGATAAAAACGGTCATTACCACAGTACTAAATGCGATAAAGACCATTTTTTCCACGGTATGGAATGCAATAAAGACGATCATCAGTGCAGTGGTAAGCGGAATCAAGGGACTGATCACGGGAGATTTCACTGCAGTTAAAAATTCCATTACCACGATAATGAATACGATAAAGAGTACCATTTCCACTATCTGGAATACCATCAAGTCCACCATTTCCACGGTGCTTGGTGCAATCAAGGGTGCGGTCACATCCGTATTTAACGGAATCGTAAATGCAGTGAAGGGTGCAATGGGAAATGTCCTAAATGCCGTAAAATCAGGATTTTCCAATGTAAAGAGCCACATCACGGGTCTGGCTTCACAGGCATTTACATGGGGCAAGGATCTTATCATGGGAATCGTAAACGGCATCAAGAGCTGCATCGGTGCAGTCGGGGATGCAGTAAAGAGTGTGGCTGACAAGATCAAGTCATTCCTTCACTTCTCCGTGCCGGATGAAGGTCCTCTTACTGATTATGAGTCATGGATGCCTGACTTTATGGGCGGACTTGCCAAGGGAATCGAAAAGAGCCGTGGAATGATTCAGAAAGCAGTCAGCGGGGTTTCTTCCGACATGGTCATCAATCCAAAGGTCAGCGGGGTGGAAAACATGACAGGAAACCCAACGGCACAGCAGACGGAAAGCATCTCAGGAATGCTTTCTGCAATTACTTCTGCAATCCGGGATGTTAAGGGAGACAGCGGAGACATTGTCATTCCTGTATATCTGGGCGGTACGATGCTTGATGAGGTTATTGTATCGGCACAGCAGAGGGCAAATTTAAGAAGCGGAGGAAGATAGCATGGCATATATACAGTATCTTGTTTTTAACGGCCGTTCCCTTCCGAAGCCGGATTCTTATGACGTGGGGCTTTCCGATGTAGAGGCAGATTCCGGTGGGGAAACGGAAGCCGGAACAACACAGAGGGATGTGGTAAGGACGGGAGTGGCAGACATTTCCGTCTCTTTTTCCGTATCACCGAAGTGGGTAAAACTTCTGACGGCATATTCCAAACTGCCGAAGATCACAGTGGAATATTTTGATACGGAAACCTTGGACTTAAAAGAAGCAGAAATGTATATTACGGGATTTAAGGCAAAGCTGGAAAAAGATACGTCATATAAAGGTCTGTGGACGGTATCTTTTTCCCTGAAAGAAATGTAGGAGGCGGATACGGTGTTTGAGGTATCAGAAAAATTCAAGAATGCCGTAAGGCAGAATATAAGAAAATATGAATGGTACGGGACCATCACGACAAAAGCCGGAAAGGAATATCAGTTTACTGCTAAGGATATCGTGAAAGGTTCCGGCTACATAAAATGGCAGTGCTGCAGTAATACGGAGATAGAACTCGGAACGGTTTATGCTGCGGAAATGGGAATCAGCCTGTTTTCGGAAATCGACCGCTATACCCTTGAGGATGCAGAAGTAAGGCTTTATTACCGTCTGACACTTCTGGATGGAACAAAAGAGACCATACCGATGGGAATTTATGAGATCTCAGAAGCAAACAGGAAGGTACGGACACTGGAACTGAAAGGCTATGATCATATGCTCCGGTTTGAAAAAACGCTGAAGCTGGATTCTTCAAGCGGAACGCCATATCAGTTTCTAAAGGCTGCGTGTGATGCCTGTAAGGTTGAGATGGCACAGACGGTTGCAGAAATCAACGCCCTCCCAAATGGAAAAACCACACTCGGTGTTTATTCAGATAATGACATGGAAACATTCCGTGACCTGATCTTTTATGTGGCACAGGTGGTAGGCTGTTTCTGCCAGATAGACCGGTATGGAAAACTAATTCTCAAAAGATATGGAAATGAGTCTGTATGGAATGTGGAGCAGAAGGAAAGGTTCGACAGCAGTTATTCGGATTTTGTTACAAGATATACTGCCGTGTCATCCACGAACCAGATCAGCCAGACGGCAGAGTATATTGCGATGGAAAAGGATGATGCCCTTACAATGAACCTCGGCATCAATCCTCTTCTTCAGTTCGGACTGAAATCCGTAAGGGAGAAAATCCTGCGGGAAATTCTGACGGCACTGCAGAAGATAAATTATGTCCCGTTTGACAGTAACACCATAGGAAATCCGGCAATGGAAGTCGGTGATATCCTTAAGTTCTCCGGTGGCCATGCAGACGAAACAAAAATAAGCTGCATAACAAGCATCGAGTGTAAGATCTACGGAAAGATGACACTGAAATGCGTGGGTAAAAATCCGAGACTTGCATCTGCCAAGAGCAAGAACGATAAGAACATTACAGGTCTTATCAATTCCGTGGAAAGCGGAAGGACCATTATTTATAACTTTGTAAATGTTGCCCCGTTTGAAATAGGACAGTCACTGACGAATGTTATGGATATTGATTTTACTGCAACGGAGGACACAACGGCAGCGTTCCAGTGCGAGATGCTTCTCGAAGTAATAAAGCCGGAGGATGCTACTGCAGATGGAGAGACGGAAGAAGAAAACCCAGAGCCGGAACTTCCGGAGCTTTCCATCATATACAAAATAAATAATGAAACCATTGATACCTTTATGCCGACAAAGACTTGTCTGTATGGAAAGCATATTGTGACATTGTTCTTTCCGATATCAAAAGTCATTGAGAACAGTTCAAATACATTTTCGATGTATCTGAAAATTTCAACCGGAAGCCTAAAGATAGGAGAGGCACAGATAAGGGCAACAATTAGTGGTCAGGGACTTGCAGCCGGACTGGGAGACTGGAACGGTCGTATCAATATCAATGAGAATATCGGATATATCAGTATTGCAGATGTGCCGTTTGTGGCAGACACATTCCGTGATAAGGTTTCGGTTACATTTCCGTCATCAAGGAGGCCGGGAATTACCCAGACGATTGGAAATATCAGCATTACAGGCCAGAACTTTGTTGCAGACACATTTACCGACCGTGCATGGATCACGGAAATCCTCCGTACATTTGTACTCACAAGCGTGCGTGGAAATCCGAAGTATAACGGATATATTACAGTCAATACCGAGGAGAACTTCACGTTGAGGAAACGGTATGCACAGAAGTCGGAACCTGAATCAATGGATCGTGGATATGCCGAACAGCTTCTGATAGATGTCTCTTATTTCGCGAGGGTGGATGCGGTGGAAATCAACGGCTATACGTCTGGAATCAGACCACAGTTTGTAATCACCGTGGCAGATACATCCGTCAAGGTTCCAGATACCGTGGAAACAGAAAATGGATTTTATGAGCTTAAAGCCGTTACGGAAGAAACACAGGAAGCCGTATCACAGGAGATAGATGAAGGATTCCTTGAGTGTACGGGCATAGATATCTCCGGATTTGACGGAGTGAAAGGAGTCGAATTTACACTATGAATTATGACAATATAAATGATATTTTTTCCGCAGGAGTCACCAACATGACCTGTCTTTTACAGGACAGCAACAACTATGATGGCGGTACGCTTGCGGTCAGCGGGGCAGACTTCTTTACATTTCTTGGGAAGGCTGTCCCTTCCATTTATGCACATGGTGATTCCTACTGGGGAATCGGAAGTGATGTGACACATCTTAAGATAAATAACCGTGATACAAGAATGAGATCCTTATACCGGGAGGAAGGAACTCTTTACAGTTATTACAGATTTTTGAAGATCAGGTGGGAGGGGTGGTCACATTACAATGCATCGGGAGCAGACTATCAGCTTAAGTATGATCTGGTTTTCTGGGATACTGGCGATATTTCACTTCATATGATTTCCGTTCCGGTCCAGTGTTATGACGGTGCGTTTGGATTTACTGCAGATAAGAATTACACATTTACCAAGCCGGATACGGATTCACCGGACATTACATTCCAGTACTATGCAGAGAGTAAGACCTTTGAAGTGAAATACACACCGCTTGACCTGTTAGTCCCTTTTAAACTTCTGGTCAAAGATGGTGACGGAAACCTGTATACGGTGGAAAACCAAGTGATAAATGAAGAATTACAGGAAACAGCAGATGTTCTCGTGAAACTGGAAGAAACGGAGATAACGGCACTTTTATTTAAAAAGAATGGATTTGCCAAAATGCCGGAATGGGATCTGATAAAGGCTCTGCCTTTCCCGTCAGTGTTAAGCTGGAGTGACAGCAGGGCATTTCCACTGAATGCGGTTATTACGGGAACACCGCCCAAGCAGTACATCGAATGCATGGCAGACCTCTCGGATGGAACGGTTCTTGGCATCAAGGCTCTGAATGCGGAATATACGGGAGACATTACCGTACAGTACAGTTATGATGGTGAAACTTTTACGGATGAGTCTACAATGACGGATTTTCTCACGATGGATCTGGATGAACTGCATGCAGGACTTCTTGAAGCCAAAACGATCACATTCCGCTTTTGGCTTGCGGGTGATGCAACACTGACATCCTTTGTTATGAATTATAGAAATGGAGATGATGAAGATGCTCAGGGGAACAACAAGAATAGAGCTTACTGATGTAAATACGGGAGAGGTGGAAACCTATGAAAATCATAATATGGTAACCAATGCACTCCGGGATGTCCTTAAACCACTGGGACTTTCCAAAAGGCCAAGCAGATTTTTTAGTGACTTTGTACCGTATTATGAAAAACTCCTCGGAGGAATATTGTGTTTTGATAAGGAAATACCGGAAAATGCAGACAACTATTATCCTCCGGCAGATGCAGCATTGATAGGCTGTGCAGCATACGGGGTACAGAATAATACAAAGAATACATTCAGGGGCGGATTCAACCAGACGGAATCCGAGATCAATCTGAAGGACAGATATGTGAAGTATGTATATGACTTTGCAACGAGTCAGGCAAACGGTACGATTGCCAGTGTCTGCCTGACAAATAAGCATGGCGGTTTTACTTCATACGGAAGCAAGAATGCCAGCTATACAAGGGATTATCCGCTGATGCAGAGTATCTGTGAGGATAATCTGCAGTATGTTTATCCTGACAAGACGGGGGCAAACACGAGCAGCAAATATTCTGGAATGACGATGGGAAAGACCGAGCTGATATTCCTGATCGACAGGGCAAAGGATTGTGCATATTATTTTAAATTCGTGGATAATACACATATCCATATCACAAGGAGAAGGACATTCCTGAAAACGGTATCTATTCTTGATAACGTGAATACGACAAAACCCCTGATAGAGGAAATCGAGGTGCCGGAGCTTGGAACAGCCCTGCGTATCGGATACTGGGGATACAATTACGACCCGGCTTCGGAGTGCCTGTATATCTGTACGCATTCAGATTACAGGGTGGCACCGGATACGTCTTATCTGGTTACGGAGATCAGGATGGATACATGGAAGGTAAAGCAGTATGAGGTTAAAAATACAACAGACAAATATCTCCGTTCTGACAGCAACTGGCAGATGTTCGTTACGGACGGATACTTATATGTTAAAAGCTATGACTCACCATATGAGTTATACAAGATACAGATAAACAATCCGGCCAATGTGGTCAAATTCAAAAGAACGAATACCTCTAGCGTGAACGGAGTCCCAAAGTTTGTAATCAACGGAAGAATCTATTATGAAAATGCTTATGATCAACTGCTGATAGCGGATACGGCAACGAATGAGATCATGCCGCCGGAGGCACAGTCCTTGTTCAACAGCAGTTATCAGGTGAATGTTACACCTGTCCGCAATGAACCTTTATTGTATTTTGGTGACTACGGGACTTGGTCGACAACCGGGTGGCATATGATGTCCAATTATCTGGCAACCATCAATAATCTGGACACGCCCGTTACCAAAACAGCGGACAAGACAATGAAGATCACTTATATCTTACAGGAACAATAAAATAATTTTCGGAAATCGGCAGTTATCCATTACGGGTAGCTGCTTTTTTCATACAAAAAATCAAAGGAGGACAAGACGATGAAGGAATTCTGGAATGCGGTACAGTTTGTATTTACGGCAGTCGGGGGATGGCTCGGCTATTTCCTTGGTGGATGTGACGGTCTGCTTTATGCACTGCTTGCATTTGTGGTGATTGATTACATTACGGGAGTGATGTGTGCAATCAGTGACCAGAAGCTGTCCAGTGCAGTCGGATTTAAGGGAATCTGTCGTAAGGTGCTGATTTTTCTTATGGTCGGCATTGCAAACATTATGGATGTACATGTCATCGGCACTGGAAGCGTGCTTCGGACGGCAGCCATTTTCTTCTACATCTCAAACGAAGGGATATCCCTTCTGGAGAATGCATCCCATCTGGGACTGCCTGTTCCGGCAAAGATAAAAGCCGTTCTGGAACAGCTCCATGACAGGGCAGAAGATGACAAAGACAACGGGGAAGGGTGACGCCTTCCCTATTTTATTACAAAGAAATGGAGGATCATATTATGAGTCAGAGATTTGGAATTGATGTAAGCAGATGGCAGGGCAGTTTTGACTTTGCAAGGGCTAAGAGTAAGGAAGGCGTGGAGTTTGCCATTATCAAAGCCGGAGGTGCTGATTCCGGGTTTTATAAGGACAGCCAGTTTGAGGCAAACTATAAGAAATGCGTGGAATGCAGACTTCCGAAAGGGGCATATTTTTATGGAAATGCCAGAAGTACTGCAGAAGCAAAGAAAGAGGCAGGGTATTTCCTTTCACTCCTTAAGGGGAAGAAATTTGAGTACCCGGTCTTTTATGATGTGGAAGGCAGCATGATCACAAAGAACGACAGGAACACACTGACACAGATCATCAAGGCATTCTGTTCAGAGATGGAAGTAGCCGGATACTGGGTCGGTATTTATTCATCCGAGTCATTTTTTAATATTGAGATGAACGATGGGGAGCTTACCCGTTACACCCACTGGGTTGCCAGATGGGGAAAGAACAAGCCGGCCCCGGCAAGCGGTGCGGAAACACAGATCTGGCAGTTTGGTGGTGAGACGAACCTTATCCGCAGCAATAAGATCAACGGACAGACCTGTGATCAGGATTACTGCTATGTGGATTTCCCGGCAAAGATCAAGGCAGCAGGACTGAATGGTTATGCGAAGGGAAACAGCAGTGCTCCGGCAAAGAAATCAAACGAGGAGATCGCAGCAGAGGTCATTGCCGGAAAGTGGGGTAATGGCACGGAAAGACAGAACCGTCTGTCTCAGGCGGGATATGATTATTCTGCCATTCAGAGCATCGTGAATAAAAAGCTCTCTCCATCCAAGAAATCCGTGGATGAGATCGCAAGGGAAGTCATTCATGGTGACTGGGGAAACGGGACGGAGCGTAAGAACAGGATCAGTGCTGCCGGATACGATTATTCCGCAGTGCAGAAAAGGGTAAACGAGCTTTTAAGATAAGGATATGGCTGATGGTCAGGGATGGCTGTCAGCCGTATTTTTTTCAGTTTATGCCAAGGATAAAAAGGTGAAAGGTATCCGAGAAAACACTTGCTATTATTGGCTTTCAGAGTGATATATAGACTACCAAAACGAAAGGAGGCATGGCTTGTGGAAATTCAGATCAGGGAAGGAAACAGGGAACAGAAGAGAAAATTAAGGGTATGTGCATACTGCCGTGTATCAACGGATGCAGATGAACAGGAAAATTCACTGGAAAACCAGATAAGGCATTATGAAACAGTCATAAAAGCGAACCCGGCTTATGAATATGCCGGAGTCTACAGTGATTTTGCCATATCAGGGTTCAAGGAAAAAAGACCCGGTCTGCAGAAGATGCTTGCTGATGCACAAAAAGGAAAGATAGACCTTATATTAACAAAATCGGTATCACGTTTTGCAAGAAACACCTCAATCGTTCTGGAGGCTACACGAAAGCTGAAAGAACTAAATGTAGGTGTTTTTTTTGAACTTCAGAATATCAATACGCTGTCAGGGGAAGGGGAGCTGATGCTCACGATACTGGCGGCATTTGCACAGGCAGAAAGCGAAAGCGGAAGCGCCGGAGCAAAGATGGTGTACCAGAGAAAATATGAAGCGGGTATTCCGGTACAGTACCTTGAGCGTTCTTTCGGATATACGAAAGACGAAAGGGGAGTCTATATCGCAGATGAATCCGAAGCGGTGTGGGTCAGAAAAATATATGAAATGGCAGCAGACGGATATACCCCGGCAGCCATTAAAAGATATCTGAATGAAAACGGGGTAAAGACCGTGGGCGGTACAAAGTGGATCGACAGCACGGTGTTCCGTCTGATTGAAAATGAGATCTATAAGGGCGATTACATCATGCATAAGCATTTTGTGAATGAAGAAAGAAAACTGGTAAGGAACAGGGGAGAAGTTGATGCATGGTATATCGAAGATGACCATGAAGCAATCGTATCCCCTGAACTCTGGCAGAAGGCGCAGGATGCCATTGAAGCAAAGCGGGATTATCTTGCCGAAGGTTCGGTAATTGAAGAATTTACGGAAGATAACTACCCATACATGAACAGGATATTCTGTGCAAAATGCGGACATCCGCTTTACAAACGTATCTACAGTAACGGCAACAGACTGAACTGGGGGTGCAGCGGTACGAAGCGGTATGGGAAATCCTTCTGTGAAGGGATAAACATTCCGGACGGGGTACTTCGAAAAGCATGGCATTTTGACGGGAATATGTATATTGATGAGAAACCTTCCGTAAAGGGAACAAAAGAATTCACCTATCTGAAGGAGAGCTCATGGAAAAGAAGGCATAAGAAGAAAGTGCCGGAAGCAATACCGGAAAATACGGAAGAAGCATATCCGTACAGAAAGAAGATATTCTGCGGACTCTGCGGAAGCAGACTGGTCCGCCATGTAAATCCGAAAAGCCATAAGGTCATATGGATATGCAACGGGACCAAACGAAAAGGAGTGGCATTCTGCGGGGGGACAAGGATTCCTGATTCCGTTATCAGGGGATGGGGAGAAATCAAAAAAGATATTTATATTCAGAGAAAGGATGATAAGAATGGCAAGAAGCGTTACAGTTATACCAGCAAGAAACCGACAGCGTGAAACAGGACGCAGGGCGGTACAGGAAAAGAAGATAAGGGTGGCAGCCTACTGCCGTGTTTCCACGGATCAGGAAGACCAGCTCCACAGCTTTGAAGCACAGGTTGATTATTACACCAAATATATCAATGACCATGAAAATTATGAAATGGCGGGCATCTATGCGGATGAGGGTATTTCAGGAACTAACACCAAGAAAAGGGAACAGTTCAAAAGAATGATCGCAGACTGCGAAGGCGGCAAGATAGACCTTGTCATTACAAAGTCCATCAGCCGTTTTGCCAGAAACACGCAGGACTGTCTGGCATATTCCAGAAAGCTGAAGAACCTCGGAATCGGTATCATATTTGAAAAGGAAAACATCAACACCCTCGATTCTACCGGGGAGCTGCTTTTCACGATATTAAGCTCGCTTGCTCAGGATGAGTCAAGAAACATTTCGGAGAACTGCAAATGGGGCATCCGCACCAAATTCAAGAATGGTGAGATGCACCTGAATACATTCAAGTTCTTGGGCTACGATAAGGATAAGAACGGGAAGCTGGTCATCAATAAGGAACAGGCAAAAACGGTAAGACGCATCTACAGGGATTTCCTTATCGGCATCAATCCGGCACAGATTGCGAAGGAACTGACGGAAGAAAAGGTTCCGGGATGCAACGGACAGACGAAATGGTATCCAAGCACAATCGTGGGTATCCTGAAACAGGAAAAGCATATGGGCGATGCGCTTCTGCAGAAGACTTATACGGCTGATTTCCTTACCAAGCGTCAGGTAAAAAATAACGGGGAAATCGCACAGGTCTATGTTAAGGACAGCCATAAGGGAATCATAGATAAGGAAACATGGAATGCTGTGCAGGAAGAATTTGAACGCAGGGAACGGTTCATGAAAGACCACGGAACGGACAGGTACAGTTACGGTGCGGACTGCATGCCGTTCTGCGAGAAGGTATTCTGCGGTGAGTGTAAAAGCCTGTTTACAAGACATTCATGGAAATCAAGGGGAATCGTACAGTGGCAGTGCAAGAACCACCGGACGGATGGAAGGGTAACGTGCAGTAATGCCTATGTTGACAATTCCAACCTTGAAAAGGGATTTGTGAAGGCATTCAATAAACTGGTTGCGGACAGGGAAAAGTTCATGGAAAGATGGAATCAGATGAAGACAGACGGCAGTCCGCTTGAAAAGATACGGGCAGAGCAGATGATGGAAGCCACGGAGAATGAACCGCTTGGCAGATTTGTTCCTGAGATCGCACAACTTGTCCTTGCGGAAGTGACGGTGCTTGGTGCAAAGAAATATGAGTTCTTCTTTCTGGAAGGAAGCAGGATAAAGGTTTCCGTATAAACTATTCGGAAACCTCATCATCCTGAAATCCGAACAGGTCAAGCTGGCTGCTTTGACCGTCCATATCTATCTGGTCAGTATCATCCTGTTCCGGGATATCGGACGGTTCTTCTTCCACGGCTTTTTTCTGCGGGAGCTTGTGGGTGTAGAGTTTATCCCAAGGGAGCGGATTCCGGCATTTCTTGTTGTAGCCGATAAGGATCGCTTCCGCAAATCCAAGGGAGCCGGAACGCCTGTCCTTGGCGGTGCGTGAAAGTTCCTTTATGGATATCCTTCCGAGCTTTTCCTTGAAAACATCATCTTTGACGGCATCACCGTATGCATTCAGGAAACGTGCCAGACCGTTCATCATATTTGCACTGAAGGACTGGGATGCACCTTCCCATGTGGCAACAATCAGGCGGATCACATGGTCGAGCATATGGTAGCCGTATTTATCGTGGATGTTTTCCAGTGTTGCAACGGCACAGATACCTCCCGGAGCAGTTGTTGAAGTGATGGTAAGGTCATAGGACTCTACCAGATCACGGATGATGAGCTGCTTGTCATTACCGGCCTCTATGTTTGCCATGAATATCTCATAGGGCAGAAGGGGCTTTACATATTTCATCTGGTTTGCAAAGATATCCGCTTCGTGTTCGTATTCCAGATCATCGTAGACCATGCACCATACGGGCGTTTCACGGGAGCCGGAAACAAGTGCAACAATCTCAATGGTGTGCTGTCCGTTAAATACATAATTTATCCCGTCCCTGCGGCTGACCTTTACCGGATTTATCTGATACAGGTCAAAGTGGGAAGCAGCGTTTTTTACATGATGCTGTGAAAGGTTGCGCTGGTATTCCTGATTGGATACAAGGTTTCTGATAGGTATCTGCTCAAAGTGTACCTTTGGTACGAACTGCATTAGGTCGGTTTCTGTCCTTTGTTCATCGTTTATCTGTTCTTCTGTCATTTCGAATCATCCTCCTCAAGCTGCGAAAGCAGTTTTGTTATTTTTCTTGTAAGGTTTAATAGCTGCATTTTCACTTCGCGCCTTGCTTTGGTGGAGGTAGAAGTAAAATCAGTAAGTTCCATTGTCCTTGATATGGTCTTTGACCATGAAGGAATCGTGAATTTAAGGCTTTCGAGTTCCGAATCCGGATCCGTAGCCGGCATCTGTTTGATTCCGGCTTCGGCACTGGCTTTTTCCCTCTTTATTCTCCGTGAATCCGGTTTTCCAGTCGGAAGCCTCTGCCATCTTAATTCGTGCCGGAGCTGTGAGTAGCCGATGCGGTCGATAGAACCGCTGTCCAGCAGACGTTTCAGTCCGTTTATATCCTCGATTGGAAGCCGTGAAAGCTCTATGATGTTCTCGTGGGAGACACGGAGTTTTCCCGTCAGTATCTTCTGTGCAATCTCAGGACTTTTCTGTTTCAGGTCATCGACCGCACGGGCATAGATATCATATTTTGTCACGGTGGAAAAACCAAAATTGTATTCATTCCCTATGACGGTTGCAACATCTGTCTTGCGTACATATTTCTGTGACACCTGTCCGTCAGGGTTTGCAGTCTTATCAGGATTTTCTTTTAGGAATTTTCCAACGGCTGTATTCATTTCGGCACGGAACATTCTGCCTATCAGATATTTCTTATATTCCCCCGTAAGGTCAGTGCGTTTTAACTGAGCACGGCAGATAAAGGATACTGCCTCATCCCGGCTTTCAAACAGGATGCGTCTTAAGGTGAAGTGTATATCCCACCTTTTACAGAGATCATAGCGGAGATGACCGTCTATGATGATATTGTTCCATACACATACAGGGTCAGTACATCCGTGGTCAAAAATATCCTCTTCAAGTTCTTCCATGTATTGTGTGTCCCTCGGCTGGATAAGGTCTGTAAATTCCGGGTCTTTTACAAGTTCCGGCATTGGCATGTCATTCATAGTGCTTCCTCCGTTCTTGCCGTATCATCCACAAGCACACAGTCATTCATGGAGAAGCTGGCGAGACATTCCTTTGAATTTAATGCACCGTAGATACGGTAGCTCTGGTTCTCTGCCAGATTCACGTTGGTGACACGAAGGGCCTGCAGAAGCTCCGTACTGTATAATTCGCAGCAGTAGTGGCTGTCAGATCCACAGGTGCGTACACGGTGTGCCAGATAATCCCTGCGGACGCTTTTCCTTACGGCAATCATGCTGCTTTTGGGATTTACAAGGAGCTGGATATACTCAGGGTCACCGAGCATATGGAGCGTAAGTTTATGTATGCGGATTCTGTTTTTCTTTAAGTCAATGCAAAGGACCGGCTTCAAAGAGGTTTGTCTGTTCATAGTGTTGTTCCTCCTTTTCTGGATGTTCTGGATTTTCTTCCGGGGTGGAAGTGCTGCTGTTTTCGGAAATGCCGAATACCGCATATCCGTCAAACATATTGATCTGAAGACTGCTCTGGTGTTCTTCCACAGGCACACCGAACTGGTTCTGCCATTCTTCCGGATAGCTTGGGGTGCGGGAAGTTTTTATTTTTCCGTCTTCCTTTTCAGAGCGTACAAAGATCTCCGGTGTGGTAAGGTCAAAAACAAACAGCAGCTCGTTGTCTGACTTTATAAGTTTGCCGAGCAGCTTATAACGGTATGCCGAATTCCATCCCATAAGGGATACGACTTTTGCAAAAAAGATACGGCATGTGATCTGCCTTGGTGACCGTTTTGATGTTGCGGAACACCACCGGAAGGAATCTTTCTCGTCTTCCTGACATGGACGTACTGCCAGTTTTTTCTCGTCCGGGTTAACAAGTATCTGAACAAAGTCCGTATCCGGCAGTTTCTTGATACAGGCGGTATTTACGGATACTTTGTTGGAATTAAAGGTAAATGACGGTTCGTAGGTATGTGCGAAAAATTCTCCACGGACTACCTGATAGCCGTCATAACTGAATGCATCATCTTCCATAACGGGAATGTTGTTTCTTTCATTGTTCGTCTGTGTGTTCATCTGTATTCTCCTTCATATCGGACATGATCTGTTCGATATTTCTTTCTATGTCATCTTTGCTGGTGACCTGTATGTCATTGTCTTTGTATATGACGGATGCATGGGATATGTCAGGCTCCATGCCTTTTCCAAATCCGGCAAGCTCCTGTGCCTGTGCGTGGCTGTAATAGTTGCTGCCGAATGTATCTGCCCAGTCCGGAGGATAAGCACGGACATTCCTGCGGTTGCTGTCGGTAAAGGGCTTTACGGATGTATCTGATTCCGGAAGTGAGCTTACTGTGTCATTGGGTATGAATATTTCCGGTTCTGTAAGATTGAAGAGCAGAATGGCATCATTTCCTTTGCCCCGTTTTATTCCGGTGATGCGGTAACGGCAGTCATCCTTCCAGCCGAGAAGGGAGTACAGGGTAGGGAGAAATGCAGTTCCGCTGATTCCCCTTGGAAAACTGACCCCGCTTTTCTTTTTAGACCACTGCATGGCATTACGGCATTCTTTTCCGGCAGTCCTTACTGCAAGGATCCGTTTCTGTGGATGCATAAGCAGTTCTACAAGCGTGCTTTCAAGTCTCCGGACGGCAGGACAGGAAAAACGGATATCTCCCTGACTGAAAGTGACCGTGATACGGTCCGTACTGTCAAAAAACTGGGAGCGTGCAATTTCATATCCACGGAGGTCGAAGTCACCGGACTGTACCTCTACCGGAGCAGAAGAAGCGGAAGTCTGCTCCGTGCCGTTATATACACTTGCAGAAGCATTGATATAGTCATCTTCCTTAAATCCGGCCCATCTGGGATTGATGGAAACAAAACCTTTGAGGACTCCCTCCGGGATGACTTTAAGCTCCGGCAGCAGTCCTTTATTTCCGTATTTCGCATTACTGATAAGCCTCTGTACTGCAATGAAGTCATCCCTTGATATGATGGCTTCATGGTGGTTACGCTTACGGTACTGCGGACGGTTCTGCATATTTTTCTTTGACTTGTGATTCAGATAGTTTGGGGTATAGGTCTTATGTGCGAGTACATCACCGCAGTGGCGTTCGTTCTGCAGTATCTGAAGGATAGAGCCGGGGGACCATACGGTGTTTCCCTTTTTGGTCATGCATCCAAGTTCCGTCAGGGTGTCGGCAATTTCCTGACAGGTGCATCCGTTTAGGTACATCATGAATATGAGCTTTACGATTTTTGCTTCTTCTTCGTTGATGACAAGATTGCCGTCTTCATCGTGGTCATATCCGAGAAGTATCGGTGTCAGGAATATTCCCCTACGGAAACGCATCTCAATGGAAGCGTTCATGATCTCGCTTTTTGTATGGCTTTCTTCCTGTGCAAGTGTGGCCATGAAGGAAAGCACCATCTCGCTTTTGGGGTCAAAGGTATTGAGCCTTTCCGTTTCAAAGAACACACCGACAGGGTGGGGAAGGGCAAGCAGCTCACGGACATACCCGATGCAGTCCACGACATTTCTTGCAAAACGGGATACGCTTTTTGTAACGATAAGATCTATCTTGCCCTGTTTACAATCCTCGATCATCAGCTTGAACTGGTCACGGTGCTGCAGGGAAGTACCGGAAATACCTTCATCCGCATAAATCTGTACGAGTTTCCAGTTCGGACTTTTGCTGATAACATCATGATAGTGGTTTTTCTGCAGTTCGTAAGAGGATGTCTGTCTCGGATCATCAGTGGATACCCTTGCATATACGGCAACACGCTGTTCATTTTCAACAGCAAAGATATCTTCCTGCGGAAGTGCCGGAATCACGTCAAGTTCATCGAGACTGACACCTTTATAACGTTCCCTGATCTTATTTTTCTGGTCGGCAACAGAACCGGCCTTATGCTCATTTTCGTTCATGACTAACCACCTTCATTTTTATGATGAGTTTATTATAAAATTTTCATATCAAAATAAAATAGACCATACGGACACGCATATCCCTATAGTCTATTCCAAATAAAAATAATTTGTGTGAAAATGATGTGCCGTTACCTCTGCCCATCTTTGGATGTAAGCTCCCAGCCGTTTTTATGCATGGCATCAACACTTGCTTTTATCAGCTCAAAGATGAAGCGCTTCTCATTCTCCGAGCATTCTTCCATGAGAATATCGATATCCGTCTGGTATGCAGTGGGATTGTGCATCTGCACTCCGGCAAGCAGTTCATCTATGGTAATGCCGAGGGCATTGACGATGCGGATGATGGATTCCAGACTTGCTTTCCTTTTTGCATTCTCAATGTGGCTTATGTAGGAAACGGAGAGTTCCGTTTTTTCCGCAAGTTCTGCCTGTGAGAAATTATTCTGCTCCCTTACTTCCTTGATACGATATCCTATCTGTCGGTGGTCGACAGATGACTGCTGCGTCTGATTCATAATAGTACCTCCTGTTTTCTTTTTCTTACGCACAGTAAATTATCTATCAATAAGTGAAGAAAGGTTTGGTAATTTGATAAAGCAGAGTGGAGCAAAGTGCGAAATGTGTCGAACGATTTGTGTTGATGAATCTGCATGCGGATGGTATGCTTATGAATGAAACCAGACGATAAAAGGGTGATAGAAACAAGGAAAAATAAGGCTTCAAGAAGATAGAGGATTGAACTGCATATGTCTGCTGTTCATATTTTTTTATCTAAACACTCCATTTCACTAGAGTAAAATACGCAAGAGATATGGTTCTAATATTTCTTCTGTTTTACGGTTACAATATGTATATCGTACAGATAGAAGAGAGGTGTAACTTACTTGCGTACAGAGGAGTACATACCAAAGAGGGTAAAAGAATTATGCAGCAAACACAAGATTTCCAAATACAGGCTTGCACAGCTCACTGATATGTCACAGACGGCTTTGGGAAATATAATAAACAAGAAGAGTATACCGACAGTACCAACCTTGGAAAGAATCTGCGATGCATTCGGAATATCAATCGCACAGTTTTTTGCCGGAGAAGGTATGCGGCCTGACCTGACGGATGAGCAAGGTGAATTATTGGAGATATGGGATGACCTGAATGCGGATGAACGGAGGATCTTGATGAACTTCGTAAGGACGCTGAAAAAGTAAGGGGAAGCAGTTCAATTGTATCTGAAATGGCTGCTTTCCCTTTTTCTATGCATTCTTTACGGCAAAGAAAGTGATGAGGATGTATATGAGTGTACGGGATGAGGAATTCAAAACAGTAATCTATGATCTGATGAATGGTGCTTACAATTTGGATGAGTGCGAGATCGAAGAAAGTAAATTTGTGGAGGATGAATTTGCAGAAGGGAAATACTGTGAAAAATTATATGCCCAGATGCTTGCTGCTTATGAAAGGTTGTGCAACAGACTGCATGAGCAGTCTGGGGAAGATAAGGACGTGGAGATAATTATATCTTCACTGTTGGACATCGGCAGATATCAGAGTATGAAGATGTTTGATTACGGTGCATTCTTTGCAAAAAAAGAAAATAACCAATAAATGGATTACAAAATGGTGTGGCTATGATTGGATGGTCACACCATTTTTGATATAATAGAAATTAATCTAGAGTATGTGAAGGGAGATGAGCGGATGAGTGGACTCAATGGTTTGCCAGCGGATAGAGTAGTCGAGATTTTATCTGAGATGGGTCATGAAGGAGATTATTGGGACTATAAACAGGAATGGCATGATAATATGCCTGATTTATTAAAGGATATTATTTGTTTTGCAAATACTCCCCATGATGAAAATTGTTATCTTCTTTTTGGAATTGATGATAATGGTCAAATTATTGGTATGAAAAAGAATAGACGTAAACAGGCTGATATTTTGGAAGCAATGGATAATCTTTGGTTCATAGGAGATGTTAAACCTGAAATTTCAGTGGAAACAGTTATAATAAATGAAATTGAAGTAGATGTTCTTACTGTATATGATACACAGAAGACACCTGTGTATTTGAAAAAAATTATGGCGAAATGCTTGCTGGATGTGTTTATATGAGAATTGGAGATAAGAATACTCCAAATAGAGGCATGGCAAGTATTGATGATGTAGAAAAACTTTGGAAGAAACGGTTTGGGTTATTGCAGACGCCGTTAGATTATATTGTTGGAAGGCTGCAGTATCAAACAGAGTGGAAACAACAAAATAATACATACTATAATATGTACAGACCAGAATATAAGCTGAAAATTGTAGATGATGATGATGACCATGCAATCCCAGAATTTTATGCTTATGCAATGACAAATGAAAGTACATCTTATGAAATGCTCCAGATTCTTGCCGGACAAACAGTTTTAGACGAATATCAACTCGTAATATTGGATGGTGGAAGATATCGCACACCAACCCCGGAATGGGGATTTGCAGGATACGATAAATACGGAATTGACCATAAATTTACATACAAATATTTTATAAAAAGGAGTATAAAATACAAACTACAACAATTCTTTTTAGATAATGAAAGTGAAGAAGCAGCATATGCCAATAGGGAATTGATGGAGGTAGTTCTGCTTTATGAAACAGAAAATGAGAGAATTATGTTTGAATCATATATTGAAAACAATAAGGACGAAATAGAAAAAAGCATTGTTGAAAAGGATAGATATTCATACATTCAGGCTACAAATGAATTAGATACGAAAGAATGCAAAAGGAGATTAAATACTGGATTGGTGTTAAATGAAATGCTTTACAAATGGCGGAATAGGAGAATGGCAAATGGCGAAAAATAGAGTTTGTTTATTTTGTGGAAATAGTAATTTAAGCAAAGAACATATTTTTGCACAGTGGTTGCTTAAGGAATTAGGCATAATGAATAATGATGTAACAATGACGCATATGACAGCAATTGGAATGGAAGTGTCAAATAGAAAACATCCATTTTCAAAATTGGTTAACGGATTGGTGTGTGAAACTTGTAATAATGGTTGGATGAGTGATTTAGAAGGACAGTGCCAGTTTCATATTATTAATTTGATGAATATGGAAAATATGGAAGAAGAGATGCGTTTTCTAAAAGAAAATTATGAAACTGTTGCTAAATGGGCGTTTAAAAATGTAATCATGCTCAATTCGGCAACAAATTATAGACAGTTAGTTCCTGAGAATCATTTCCATAGTCTGTACGAGGGAAAGATACCAGAGGGAGTTACAATTGACTTGGCATTTGCTTCTACAGATCCAAACGTGGAATGGAGACAATCTCCTTGTTCTCTTGTGATTAAAGATAAAAAAATTCCTGTGAAATTTGATAATGACAAATATATTATTACATTTCAAATCAAACATTTAATGATTAAAGTAGCATTCTATGAATCTGATAATCAAGTTTTTTATGAAGATGAGGGGTGTATAAGACTGTATCCAGATTTTGGATTATATGAAGGAGATAAATTTGTATATAAAAATATAGATGAATTTGATGTTCAGGGTGTTGTACATGAGTATATTAAAGAAAATTTATAGACAGAGAAGTAATGATAGTGGGGGAGACGGGGGGATACCTGTATCCCTCTACGGTTACTGGGTTCAAGGGTAAGATAAATTGCCTTAATATAGGAAGTAATGCCATCTATATTAGACAGGGTAAAGCCCCAGACGGGATTACATATATCAATAGCTGGAATGAGTGTATACAGGCTGTTAAGGAAAAGGCTTGACCGCAGCATATCAGCAGTTGCAGGTATTATTGTCATATTATGCTATCTTATGATGACAGGTTCGCCAGTGTCAGCGGCAAGGGCGGTTGGTATGCTTGTTATAGCCATTATTGCGGACGTTAGGGCAAGAACTTATGATATGCTCACAGCATTATCGATAGCATCAGTGCTACAGCTATTATCCAATCCTTACTCAGTGTGTAATATGTCATATATTCTGTCATTTCTTGCTATACTTGGCATAGCACTTGTATTTCCACTATTCGTATCTGAAGACAAGACACTTATTGTAGTCAGAAAAAAATATAGAAAAAAACGGACATTGGCAGATGAACTTATATATATGCTGTGTGATTCGTTAAGCTGCTGCATAGCTGTGCAGATTACGCTGCTGCCAGCAGTATTATATTATTCATATGAAACCACATTTATAAGTATTATACTTAACTGCATAGTCATACCGCTTATGCCGGTTATTATGATAAGTGGCATAATAACAGGGATAGCAGGATTAATTTCTATAAATGCAGCGGTATTTTTTGCAGGTGCGGCAGACTATATTCTTAAGTTTTATGGATTGGTGTGTGATATTGCAGGGACGTATGGAAAGTCTTATGTTACAGGAAGACCGCAGGTGGTACAGATAGTTATATATGCGATTGTTCTGTGTACATGTATTGTAGTGGAGTCGGACAGCTTTAGGTATTATATGGGCAGGCATATGAAAGCATATATTAAAAATATTGTTATGGTTGTATTGATTGTGACAGCAGCTCTTAATATGCATTATATTCCATATAATGGGTTGTATATCAGCATGCTAGATGTAGGGCAGGGCGACTGCATATATTTAAGGGATGTAAATGGTGTTAATTACCTTTTTGACGGAGGAAGCACTGATATTAAAAATGTTGGAAAGTACAGGATATATCCGGCTTTAAGGGCTATGGGAGTTAAACGTATTGACTATATTATAATAAGTCATACTGATGCTGATCATATTAATGGCATAAAAGAGCTTATAGATATGTGCAATGATACATTTGTCATAGGAGAGATTGTTATGCCTGATATAAAGAATAAGGAAAATGTGGCTTCGTATATGGAAATGGTTAATACTATAGAAAATGCAGGAATAAGGCTCAGTTATAAAAAGGCTGGTGACAGGCTTGTTAATGGCGGTGATTTCAGTGTAACCTGTATGCATCCGTGTGCAGATTATGATTATGAGGATATTAATGACTTTTCAGCGGTATACCGGATACGTTACGGAGGATTTTCAATGATGATGATGGGAGATGCAGGAAAAAAGGCGGAGCAGTGTATGATGAGTGACTGGAACGGAAAGCTTAATACAAGCATATTAAAGGCAGGACATCACGGCTCAAAGTATTCAAGCAGTGAAGAGTTTCTTGAGTACATAAGTCCTGCGGCGGCACTGATATCGTGTGGCATAGATAACAGGTATAAGCATCCGCATAAGGAAATGCTGCAAAGAATAGAGGCTCTTGGCGCTGCCAGCTATAGAACAGATGAGGGCGGGGCGGTTATTGTTAAGGTTGATAGTATGAATATGCAGATAAAAAGTTATTGTGTCAGTCGTTAATTTATTTTACACAATCGGCAAACGAAAATAACTGCCCCAGTCTGCGAAACTAAGCGGTTATAATCTTTGTTTATAATTCAATTATCAATCCTTTATAAGGAATAATATTTACAAGGATTATAAGAAAATGTTACAATACTATTTATGAAAACTTTGAATGAACATATTAAAAAAGGTGAATATCAGAAGGTATATCTTATATATGGAGAAGAAGAGTACCTGAAAAAACAGTACCGTGACAGGATGAAAGAGGCAATAATAGGCGATGACACCATTAATTACAGCTATTTTGAAGGAGATGGCACTAGGGCGGAGGATGTTATTGCCATGTGTGAAACGATGCCGTTTTTTAGCGACAGAAGACTTGTTATAGTGAGTGACAGCTCATTTTTTAAGTCTGCCAATGATGCGCTTGCAGATTATATTAAGAAGCTTCCAGATTATATTGTACTCATATTCATTGAAAAGAATGTAGATAAGAGGAATAAGGTATATAAGGCAGTAAATAGCGCTGGTTATGTATGTGAAATGGCTTACCAGACAACTGCGATGCTGAAAAAATGGATAGCAGGCATGCTTGCAAAGGAACATTTTAAGGTCGCTGAGGCGGCATGTGATATGCTTCTTGAAAAGACAGGGGCTAATATGGAGCTTATAAGGAATGAGGTTGATAAGCTCATAAGCTATTGTGAAGGAAAAGAGGCAGTTATGCCGGAGGATATAAGTGCAGTATGCTCTACGCAGACGACAAGCCGTATATTTGAGATGATAGAGGCGGTTGCGGGTAAGAACAGGGATAAGGCGCTGAATTTGTATTATGACCTCTTAGAATTAAAAGAGTCACCTATGCTTATTCTTTATCTGATAGTAAGACAGTTTAATGGAATACTACAGGCAAAGGATTGCGTGGCAAAAGGAATGTCAAGCAGGGAGGCTTCATCATATATGGGTGTACAGCCTTTTATTGCGGGTAAGTATCTGTCGCAGTCAAAGTATTTTACAACAGATATGATAAAGGAAATTTTAAAAGAGTGTGCAGATGTTGAGGAGTGCGTAAAGCAGGGAAGACTTCAGGATAAGCTTGGAGTTGAAATGATAATTATTAAGTATTCGTCATGATAAACAACTATAAATTAAATAGGTTATAAAAGAAATATCTTTTGGTTCTAAAACTTGCCTTCAAGTAAAGTTTAGAACCTATATTTTTGGTAAGAACAATAGATTAAGCTGTAGTTAAATATTGATAACTACAGCTTTTATTATAGAAAAAAGGACAGGTGCGAGGGTATGCACCTGTCCTTAAATAATATCCTGTAATAATTAAGCTAAAGTGTTAACAGCTTTAGTAATGCGAGATACTTTTCTAGCTGCTGTGTTCTTGTGGAAAATTCCCTTAGAAGTAGCCTTAGAAATCTCAGCTATAGCAACAGGAAGAGCAGCCTCAGCAGCAGCCTTGTCACCAGCAGCAACAGCAGCGTCTACCTTCTTTACATAAGTCTTAACTCTAGACTTAATAGCCTTGTTTCTATCAGCTCTTACCTGACTTGTTATTACTCTCTTCTTAGCAGATTTAATGTTAGCCAATCCGTACACCTCCAAATTTTAATAAAATTCATAGTTAAATGTTTCGCATTAAAGCCGGACACGGACGATCTAATGTAAACATACTCATATATCTTATAGTACAAATACGAATATGTCAACATAAATCTACAAAAAATATAATAAAAAATAGATTGAGTATGAATAAGTGGGGCAATTATGCATATTATGATATAAGGGCGTATGAATGAGATGACTAAAGAAGAACGGGATTATCATATATAGATTGGATATGTACACAAGTTTCCAGATATATATGCAATAATATGGACTTAATTACCCAATATAGACTGGATATTAAGAAATATAGAATAGATATTAATTAAGATAGATGAGGCAGGATAAGTATGGATTATGATATGGGAAGGACTGACCTTGCGGTAGAGCTTAACGAAAGCATTTCTAAGAAAAGCGGAAAGCTTAAGGGCATAGTAGTCAATGAATTTAATGATACAGATACAGCTATAAAGGTGACAGAGATAAAGATTACTGATAAAAGAGGCGCAGATGCCATAGGAAAGCCACAGGGCTCCTATATAACGATAGAGGCAAAGGATATAAGTAATGCAAGTGAGATGTACAAGAAGAAAGTTGTGGATATATTGTCTGAATATATTAAAAAACTTCTAAAGGATAATATATCAGATGATAAATGTGAGCCTATGACACTTCTTGTAGCAGGACTAGGAAACCGTTGTATAACGTCCGACTCTCTTGGCCCGCTTGTTGTTGACGGACTTATGGTTAATCATCACATTCTTATAGAAAGTGGGGAGGATGGTGGCATATGCGCTATTATTCCCGGAGTTATGGCTGATACAGGGCTTGAAACAGCAGATATAATAAAGGGCATAGCAAAGCAGGTAAAGCCGTCTGCCATAATAGCTATAGATGCGCTTGCGGCAAGGGATATATCAAGGCTTAATACGACTATACAGCTATCTGACAGGGGTATTAATCCGGGTTCAGGAGTTGGTAATCACAGAGAGGGGATTAATGAGGATAATATCGGAGTTCCTGTGCTCGCGCTTGGTGTACCTACGGTCATAGATGCATTTACTATAGCCATAGACCTTGTAAGTCCGCTTATGAAAGAATTCACAGCAGAGGAAAAGTCCGCATTTTTTATGAAAATATATAAAGAGGGCATAAGTGATATGTATGTTACACCGAAGGCGATAGATACAGATGTGCAGAATATAAGCACAGTTATATCAGAGGCTGTTAATATGGTGCTTTAAAATATATTGTTATTGGCAGGAGGCATTATGAAACCAAAGTACAGGCCATTATATATTGTAATGAGTGCAGCTATAGTACTGTTTATAATATTTTTTGAAAGAAATGTAGGCTTTGCTTCATTTGCAGAGGAAATGTTCATAAACGGCTGTATGAATATGGTTATGCCGGGGGCTGCGTATTATTGTGAACCGCAGAAGCTTAATAATGATACAGTGTTTGATGAGCTGTTAAAAACGACAGTGCCGGTGAGTGCCATGCTTCCAAAGAATAATGATGACTATATTATGCTTGCAGACAATAGCTGTGATTATAATGAAAATAATGCAGATACAGATAAGTCTGGTGAAATTATGCAGGATACAACCGTCTCAAAGGATGCAAAGACAGATGGTAATACAGGGCAGAATGGCAGCACAGATATATCAGCTGGAATTAAGCAGGAGAGTAAAAATACTGATAATTCCACGCAGGTATCGGCAGCTATTTCAAAAAAAGATATTACAGGAACAGTTTATAGCAGGGCAGAGCTTTCAGATTATGGTTTTGTACATAATCATTTTTATATAATTACGTCAGTGACAGACCTTACAGAGAATATGCTAAGACCGGCGGAGTTTATCGATAAAAATCTTTCGATAGATAAGAGTGACGGAAAGCCAAAGATACTTATATTCCACACACATTCGCAGGAAGGCTTCACAGATACAGTTGAGGGGGATGCCTCAACAACTATAGTCGGTGTCGGGGATTATCTTACAGAGCTTCTTGTAAATAAGTATGGATATAACGTCATACATGACACCACCGTGTATGATTATGTTGACGGAAAGCTTGACAGAAGCAAGGCTTATACATATGCAGAAAACGGAATAGCGCGTATATTGGAAGAAAACCCGACAATAGAGGTGGTTATCGACCTTCACAGGGATGGTGTTGCCGATACGACACATCTTGTAACAGAAGTTGATGGTAAGAGCATGGCCAAGGTAATGTTTTTTAACGGGCTTAGTTACAGTAAGGTCAATGGTGATATTGCGTATCTGTATAATCCTTATAGGGATGATAATCTTGCCATGAGCCTTCAGATGCAGCTTCTTGGAGAAGCGTATTATCCGGGTTTTTTAAGAAGAATATATATAAATGCGTACAGATACTGCCTGCATGAGAGAGGTCGATCAATGCTTATTGAGGCTGGAGCGCAGACGAACACATTTGAGGAAGTAAAGAATGCAATGGAGCCGTTAGCTGACATATTAGATAAGATGCTTTCAGGTGAAAAGGTAATTGGAGATTAACAGGTGTCTACTTGAATATTGTATAATCCCATGTTTTTAAGCACGTATTTGTATAAAATTAAATGTAAACATGAACTATAATAGTCATATTACAACAAAAACCCTGCTTTATACAACAAAAGCAGGGCTTTTTACAACATTTTTATCGATAAATACAATAAAAACTAAAGTATTGACAAATGATACTATAGATAGTAACATAATATTGCTGATAGCAGATGAGCTATAATCATTAATCGCATGCGATTATCAGGGCAGTTATCCTGCCACAGTATTCCCAGTTTTATTACAATATCCCATGGCCGGGGGATTAAGACAATTACATATTAAGTTTATTGATTAAAAGTATTAATTAAAATTATCAAAGTTTGAAAGGATTGTATTAGCTTATGGAGAAAGTGCTATGTTCTAATGTTATGGGTTATGCAGAATTTATTGAGAAGATAAAGAAGATGTCAGAGTCAGTGGCAGGTGAAGATGGAAGTGTGCAGGTAACGCATGTCATCAAGAATAATGGTTGTGAATATGACGGACTTGTTATATTAAAAAAGGGAAGCTCTATTTCACCAACCATATATCTTAATGGTTATTATGAACAGTACTGCAGGGGAAAGTCTTTTGAAAGTATATATGCAGGAATTAAGGAGCTGTATCTTTTTAACAAGGACAGAATAGATATAGATACAAAGAGTTTTATGACATTTGAAGGCATTAAGGATAAGATTGTGTTTAAGCTGATTAATTATAATGCCAACAGAAAGCTGTTAAGCCTTATTCCGCATAAGAAGATATTAGACCTTGCGATGGTGTTTTACTGCATGATTGAAAAGGGTGCGGAGGCTAATACGACAGCGCTTATATATAACTCCAATCTTGGACACTGGAATGTCAGGGAGGATGATGTATACAGGGCTGCCATGAATAACACAGCGCGTATTCTGCCGGCAAGTATAACTGAGATGTCACAGTTGCTTGAAACTTATGAGGATTATGGAAAAGTTGATATGGGGATTACAAAGGAGGAGATAGAAAGCTGCCAGTTGTATGTACTTACGAATGACTGTCGTATTAACGGTGCAGCGTGTATGCTTTATGAAAATATGTTAAAGGATTTTGCAGACAGGATAGGGAGCAATCTTTACATATTACCATCATCAATACATGAGGTTATAATTCTTCCTAAGTTTGCAATGTTTAATAAACAGGAGTTAATTAATATGGTGAGGGATGTGAATTCTGAAGGTGTTGCAGTAGATGAAGTGTTGTCATATACAGTATATGAATATGACAGGGAAACAGGGGAACTTAGCATGTAAATGCATTTAATGTACATGATGGGAGTCGAACCCACGGCCTTTCGCTCCGGAGGCGAACGCTCTATCCAACTGAGCTACATGTACAGACATAACATATATCATACACTATTTTTTCCGATACGGCAATATTTATAATTTTACTTTTGATTTTATTATATTTATTTGGTACACTATTATCTATGAATAAAGAACGTTAATATGACTGAAGGGGGAATATACGGATATGCGTATCAATAAATATCTGAGCGCACAGGGGGTCTGTTCACGCCGAGAGGCGGACAGGCTGCTTGAGGCTGGCAGAATAACTGTGGACGGTGTTGTTGCAGAGTGCGGACAGCAGGTGGATGAAAGCAGTATAATATGTATAGATGGCAGCAGGATAAGTGAAGAAAAGCCAGAGGATATCCTTATGGCATTTAACAAGCCAAGAGGAATAGTGTGTACAACAACTGATAATCAGGGAAAGAATAATATAGTTGATTATATAGGCTATGATAAGCGTATATATCCTGTTGGACGGCTTGACAAGGACTCAGATGGCCTTATTCTTCTTACCAATAATGGTGAGATAACTGATAAGATATTAAGGTCAGTTAACGGACATGAAAAGGAATATGTAGTAAAAGTTAATAAAAATATAACTGATATATTTTTAAAGAGCATGTCTAAGGGCATATATCTTAAAGAATTAGAGGTTACGACAAAGCCATGTAAGATAAACCGAATAAACAGCGATACATTTCGCATAATATTGACACAGGGACTTAACAGGCAGATAAGAAGAATGTGTCAGGAACTTGGCTATAAGGTCGTAGAGCTTACAAGAATAAGAATAATGAATATAGAGCTTGGCGGACTTAAGTGCGGTGAGTACAGATTGGTTGAAGGAACTGAGAAGAAAAAACTATATGAAAGTCTTTGATCTAATGATTAATGTATTAATGATTAGGTGCCTATAAATGTGCAAAGCGGGATGCTACAGCACATAAGTCTGGATTGTTGAGAATAATGATGAAAGAGTAAATTATTAAATAACGGAGCGAAATAATGGATAAGTTAGAGAGAATTAAGGAATTAGTAGAATTACTGAACAAAGCAGGAAAGAGCTATTACTCAGAGGGACAGGAGATAATGTCTAATTATGAGTATGATGCCTTGTATGATGAACTTAAGAAGTTAGAAGAGGAAACAGGCTGTGTGCTTTCTAACAGTCCTACAGTCAATGTAGGTTATGAGGTATTAAGTGAACTTCCAAAGGAAAGACATGACTCTCCTATGCTTAGTCTTGATAAGACTAAGGACAGGGAGGCTTTAAGAGACTGGCTTGGGGAGCAGAAAGGTGTTTTATCGTGGAAACTTGACGGACTTACAATAGTGCTCACATATGAGGATGGAAAGCTTAGCAAGGCAGTAACAAGGGGCAATGGCGAGATAGGTGAGATTATCACGAATAATGCAAGAGTATTTAAGAATGTTCCGGTTACTATACCATATAAGGGAAAGCTTGTATTAAGAGGTGAGGCTATTATAACTTATTCTGACTTTAACAGGATTAATGAAGAAATTCCGGAAATGGATGCAAAGTACAAGAATCCAAGAAATCTTTGCAGTGGTTCTGTAAGGCAGCTTAATAACAAGATAACTAAAGAGCGTAATGTTAATTTCTTTGCATTTGCACTTGTATCAGCAGATAATGTTGACTTTAAGAATTCAAGGGCATACCAGTTTGAGTGGCTTAAAAAGCAGGGGTTTGAGGTAGTTGAGTATAAGATGGTCGACAGGGATAATATAATAGATACAATAGCATGGTTTGAGAAGACTATTGTAAATAACGACTTCCCATCGGATGGTCTTGTTATCATATATGATGATATTGCATATGGTGAGTCGCTTGGAAGAACAGCCAAGTTCCCAAGAAATGCAATGGCATTTAAGTGGACAGATGAAACAGCAGATACGGTCTTAAGACAGATAGAGTGGAGTGCCTCAAGAACAGGCCTTATTAATCCTGTTGCCATATTTGACCCGGTTGAGCTTGAGGGTACTAAGGTATCGAGGGCGAGTGTCCATAATATCAGTATTATGGAGGGCTTAAAGCTTGGAATTGGTGATAACATAAGAGTATTTAAGGCTAATATGATTATTCCACAGATAGCCGCTAATCTTACAGAAAGCGGCAATATCAGTGTACCAGAGGTATGTCCTGTATGTGGACAGCCTACAAGAATCAGTGAAGTTAATGATGTCAAGACACTTTACTGCGATAATCCAGAGTGTCAGGCAAAGCACGTTAAGAGCTTTGCACTGCTTGTATCAAGGGATGCACTGAATATAGATGGTCTGTCAGAAGCAACGCTTGAGAAGTTCATACAGAAGGGCTTCATCAAGGATAAGACAGATATATTCCATCTTGATAAGTTTAAGGATGAGATAGTAGCTATGGAGGGCTTTGGAGAAAAGTCTTATGCCAATCTTATAGAGGCAGTTGAAAAGGCAAAGGACACAGACTTAGTAAGAGTGTTATATGGTCTTGGAATTGATAATATTGGACTTTCAACAGCAAAGATTATCGTAAAGAAGTTAAAGGGCGACCCACAGGCAGTGCTTAGTGTGACAGCACAGGAGCTTACCGATATAAATGGAATTGGTGAGGTTATAGCTGAAGCGTTTGTCAGGTATTTTGCAGATGAGAAGAAAAAAGAGGAATATATAAGACTGCTAGGCGAGGTAAGACTTAAGGAGATAGAGGAGTCACAGGAAACAGAAGAGCTTGCAGGAAAGACATTTGTAATAACCGGAAATGTGACACACTTTGCAAACCGCAAAGAATTAAAAGAGCTTATAGAGCGAATGGGTGGAAAGGTTACAGGTTCTGTGACAGGCAATACATCATATCTTATCAATAATGATTCGATGTCGCAGTCGACAAAGAATAAGACAGCCGCAAAGTTAGGTGTGCCAGTTATAACAGAAGAGGAATTTATCACACTTGCGGGATTAGAAGATATGTTGTAATATAGTGAGCACATAAGAAAAGCAGGTTTCGTGTATATAGCTGTAATTTTATATGCTTAATCTGCTTATTGTAAGCATTGCGCTGACAGAACGGAGGAATATTATGCCAATTAAGATACAGAACGAGCTTCCAGCAAAGCACGAACTGGAAGAAGAAAATATATTCGTAATGGATGAAAGCAGGGCTCTTTCACAGGATTTCAGAGAGTTACAGATAGCTATCCTTAATCTTATGCCAATAAAGCAGGATACAGAATTACAGCTTTTAAGGGCACTTTCTAACACACCATTACAGATAGATGTGACATTTATACAGGCTGAATCACATGTTTCAAAGAATACATCACATTCACATATTAAAAAGTTCTATGAAACATTTTCAAGCATTAAGGATAAGAACTTTGACGGACTTATAATAACAGGTGCGCCAGTAGAAAAGCTTGACTTTGAGGAGGTCAATTACTGGGATGAGCTGACTACTATAATGGAGTGGTCTAAGGAACATGTAACTTCAACTCTTCATATATGCTGGGGTGCGCAGGCAGGACTTTATTATCATTATGGTATCAAGAAGGTTCTTCTTGATAAGAAGCTTTCAGGTGTATACAGGCACCATGTGCTTAACAGAAAAGAACCGCTTGTAAGGGGCTTTGATGACTTCTTTATGGCTCCTCATTCAAGATATACAGAGGCGTGCAGGGAAGATATATTAAAGAACCAGCAGCTTAAGGTGTTTGCAGACTCAGAAGAGGCAGGCATATATATAGCTATAGGCCAGGAGGGCAAGCATATATTTGTTATGGGACATCCTGAATATGACAGAATGACACTTGACCAGGAGTATAAGAGAGATATAGACAAAGGTCTTGAACCAGAACTTCCAGTCAATTATTATCCGGATGATGATTGTAACAGAAAGCCGGTATTGTCATGGAGAAGCCATGCTAACAGTCTTTATACAAACTGGCTTAATTATTATGTGTATCAAACTACCCCTTATGACCTTAATGAGAAGGTGTCTAAGCTGGGGAATTAAGTTATTTAACTAAAGATGAAACAGAAAAATTCAGAATAAAATAGGTAATAAGCATCCAGTTTTATATGGTTTATAAAAGGCTGGATGCTTATTTTATTGCAATTATCATTGTTACCTATATTTTCAGCAGGCATTAATGGCAAATTCCAACCAACATACTATATTAATGGGAATTCAACATTATTTTCTGTACATATATTATAAACAGTGCTATAATATTAATCGTGTTGACACGGGGGAGTGAGTGTATCAGAAGAATAGTGTCAGTAGTTGATATGATTTTATTAATACGAACTATATAAAGTGATAATAGCCACCATTCATAAGCTGATTGGTGGTGTTGTTTTACGCAGTAAAGAAATGAATGTCGGTGGAAAGAAGAATACATTCTGACATTAACAGCATAATATACAGTTATAATAAGGGAGTAAGATTTATGTCTGATAGTAATACTAAGAAGAAAGCAATGGATATGATTAATGGTTCCTTATGGAATAAAATACTTATATTTGCCCTGCCATTAGCGGCAAGCAGTATATTACAGCAGTTGTTTAACTCGGTGGATACAGCGGTAGTCGGACGATTTGCAAGCAGTCAGGCTCTTGCTGCGGTAGGAAGCAACAGCTCACTTATATCACTTATGATTAACCTTTTTATAGGCATATCACTTGGTTCTAATGTTGTCATAGCGCATTATATAGGACAGAGGGCAGAAAAAAATATACAGGCAGCAGTACATACGGCTATGGTTGTTGCAGTTATAAGCGGCGTGTTTGTTATGATAGCCGGACAGTTTATTGCAAAACCTGTGCTCCTTCTTATGGGAACGCCGGATGATGTTATTGACCTTGCAGTTCTGTATCTGAGGATATATCTTCTTGGTATGCCATTTATTATGTTGTATGACTTTGGTTCATCTATTCTAAGAAGTACGGGCGATAGCAAAAGACCGCTGTATAGCCTTATAGTGGCAGGAATAGTGAACACGGTGCTCAATCTTATACTTGTAATAGTATTTAAGCTTGGAGTATCCGGAGTTGCAATAGCAACCGTCATATCCAATATAATAAGCTCATCAATAGTTATATATATTCTTATGAATGATACAGGTTCAATCAGGCTTGATATAAAAAAGCTTACTATTGTTCCTAAGGAGTTAAAGAAGATACTTACTATCGGTGTTCCGGCAGGCTTACAGGGGATGGTCTTTTCAATAGCCAATGTCTGTATACAGAGTACAATAAACAGCTTTGGCTCGTCAGCGATAGCAGGCTCTGCTGCTGCACTTAATTATGAGTTTTTCGCATACTTTATGGTAAGTGCATTTGCACAGGCTACAGTAACATTTACAAGCCAGAACTATGGCGCAGGAAAATATGACAGATGTAGAAAGATATATCATATAGCAATGGCATTTTCATTATTGTCATGTGGATTGTTATCTGCTATATTCGTACTTGGAAGGGATATGTTCTTAGGCTTTTATTCAACTGATGCGGATGTGTTGTATTATGCTGAACAGAGAATAATAATAGCTACAACATTAGAGCTTTTAACATCCGTTTATGAGATAAGTGCAGGCGCTATGAGGGGACTTGGACATTCACTTCTCCCAGCCATAATAACAGTCATAGGTTCATGCGTGCTCCGTCTTATATGGATATCGACAGTGTGTCGTGTATTCCATGAATTCTGGGTGCTTATAATCATATATCCTATATCATGGATTATTACAGGTATCATAATGGTTATAGCTTACCATGTTATTAAAGGAAAAGTTATGAAAGAAAAAGTTATAAAGGCTGCTTGAAAACAATATCGATGAAGGGAAGTTTATGAAAAATATTAAACTTGTAAACAGAATAGTATATCTCATTTTTCTTTTTGCGTTTCTGGCATTTGTATTTTCGGGTTTTATATTCAGCAAGGCCGACATAAAGACACCTGCTGACAGCAAGGTAAAGCAAACTATTGAACCAGTGAAAACTGATTATATAGGAAATAATGAGATAGAATATTACATACAGCTTGATAGAACGTCAAGTGATGATATGGCACTGTCATTTGTAAGCAGACATCAGGAAATAGAAGTATACGCTGACGATAATCTTATATATTATGTTAAGGCACATAAGTCAGTATATGGCACAACTACGGGAACGAATTATACTATTGTCAATATACCTTCTTATACAACAAGTGTTCTTAATTCCCCTTCCCAAGTAAAGTTTAGAACTGTATAAATTTCTCTCCCTGTTCTTAATAAAAGGCTAAAATATCTCGCTTAATCCAGCTTAATTAATTAAAACAAAAAGGATAAATGATACGTTAATAATAACAATATCATTTATCCTTTTCTTATGTGTTAAAATATTAGTATTATTGATGCTACCAATACTTTAATACATTTAATAATTACAGGCTGTTAATTATAAGTCGAAACCAAAGTAACGAACTGCGTTGTTGTAAGAGATACCTTCAACAATCTTCTTAAGAGCCTTCTCATCGTTAGGGTATTCACCATTCTCAACCCATCCACCGATAAGTTCGCACATAATTCTTCTGAAGTATTCATGTCTTGTGTAAGATAAGAAGCTTCTTGAATCTGTAAGCATACCGATGAAGTTGCCAAGTAAGCTTAAGTTAGCAAGACTTGTCATCTGGTTAGTCATACCAACCTTGTGGTCATTGAACCACCAAGCTGAACCCTGCTGAATCTTACCAACTGCCTTAGAATCCTGGAAACATCCGATAACAGTTCCGATAGCAGCGTTAACTGAAGGGTTAAGTGAGTAGATGATAGTCTTTGGAAGTTCATCTGTGCTGTTAAGAGCGTTAAGGAACTGAGCCATCTCTGCTGAGCAGTCATAAGTGTTGATACAGTCATATCCTGTATCTGGTCCTAACTGGTTGTATCTTAATACGTTGTTATCACGGATAGTACCATAGTGTAACTGCATTACCCAGTTAAGCTTGTTGTATTCCTTACCAACAGATACCATGAATGCTGTCTTGAACTTGTTCATTTCTTCTGTTGTGATAGCTTCACCAGCGAATCTCTTAGCAAATATAGCTTCGATTTCTTCGTCTGTGTATGGCTTGTACATAACATATTCAAGAGCGTGGTCAGAAACTGAGCATCCCATTGAATCGAAGAACTGCATTCTGTTTCTTAAAGCATCCATAAGAGTAGCGAAAGAGTTAACCTTGATTCCGCTTACATCTGATAATGTGTTAAGGTAGTCAAGATATTCTGGCTTTTCGATGTTCATAGCCTTGTCAGGTCTCCATGCTGGAAGTACCTTTACGTCAAATGTATCATCTTCAGCAAGCTTCTTGTGCCATTCAAGTGAATCAACAGGGTCATCTGTTGTACAGATTAACTTAACGTTAGACTGCTTGATAAGGTTTCTAACTGACATAGAATCTTCCTGTAACTTAGCGTTGCAAAGATTCCATACTTCTTCGGCTGTATCGCCATTTAAGATACCGTTGTAACCGAAGTATCTCTGAAGTTCAAGGTGGCTCCAGTGGTAAAGTGGATTACCGATAGCCATCTCAAGTGTTTCAGCCCACTTCTGGAACTTTTCACGGTCAGAAGCATCACCTGTGATGTACTTCTCATCAACACCGTTAGTTCTCATCTGACGCCACTTATAGTGGTCACCGCCGAGCCATACCTGTGTAATATTCTCGAACTTTCTGTCTTCTGCGATTTCCTTAGGGTTGATATGACAGTGATAATCAACGATAGGCATCTTGTCAGCATAGTCGTGGAAGAGATGCTGTGCTGTAGGTGTTGAAAGTAAAAAGTCTTTGTCCATGAATTGTTTCATAGTTCTTAATCCTCCTGTGAATTAAAAATGTGTTGTATTGCGTTTTATAATATCAGCAGTGATAATGCTGTGTTTATCAGCAGAGTCACCGCACAATACCTTCATTAAAACATCAACGGCGCATGTACATAACTGTTCAACATGGCTGTCGATAGATGTTAGTTCCGGTTCCGTACATATAGATAGAACCGAATTATTATAACCAATAATCTCTAACTCATCAGGTACACTGATAGAGTGGGAGTGTGCATACTTGACTGAACCCGCTGCAAGCGAATCATCAGAAGTCACAACAGCATCAAATTCAATACCTTTATCATAAAGATAATTAAGATATTCCTTGGCGTGCGAAATGTTTTTGCCACACAGATGTCTGTAATCTTCAGGAAGTGTAATGCCAGCTTCCTTCAAGGCTCTCATATATCCTGCATACTTGTTCATACCGCTGTATGACTTGCTTGTGTATAAGTAGACTATATTACGATGTCCGTTATTAATCAAGAGGTTAGTTGCATTATATATGGCAATTTCATCATTACACATAACTGAATATATATTAGGTGCGTCAAGATATCCGTTCACTAAAACGATAGGTATATCCTTTGCTGCATTGATTATGTAATCATTGTTATAAGTATCTGTATTTTCTACAAACTGTGAACCAGCAAGTATTATTCCATCAACTCTTTTACTTAGTAAGAGTTCAAGATACTTCTTCTTATTGGTGTAATCTTTGCCAGTACAGCAGAGTATTGAGTCATAACTATGCTTTCTTAATTCCTGTTCAAGATAGTATACAGCATTGGCAAGGTAAATATCAGAAGAGTCAATACACATTATACCTATGGTTTTCATTGTATTAAGTCCTAGTCCCCTTGCAAATACATTAGGTGTATAATCAAGCTCTTTCATGGCATCCAATACCTTTTTCCTTGTTGCTAATGATACTCTTGCATTACCATTAAGAACACGGGAAACGGTAGCAATAGACACTCCGGCTTTATTGGAAACATCATATATATTCATAAATTAACCTCATTCTTGTAAGCTTTGGACAACGCTTGCATTAATGTGATATATAGGTGCAGCTGTTCGTTGGTTCATTAATTATAATTAACGGAATTGTATAATTATAAAAGTAGTAAAATATCATAAAAACACTGAATGTAAGCACTTACATATTGATAATCTGATTATACAATGGTATTATTATAAAAGCAAGTGTGTTAGTGTATTTTTGTTGTACTTAATTATTGTTATTAATGAGTTGTGCAGATGTTTCGTGACGGGTGCAGAACAATAACTGATAATTAAATTTGACAGAACATAATGTATACAAAAATAAGTATTGACTAAAAATGTATTTGAGTATATCATAGTTTGTGAAAGATAATGAAAGCGCTTACATACGCTTTCTGAATACCATTTACTGGTTAATAATCAGGGCATGTCCCTGTTATAATATGAGAAGTCTTTATAGGATTTTTCATACTCAGGTGAGGTAGTTATTAAATTAATGAGTAGTTACATATGAGCCTGGGAATGCGTAGTCCAGCAAAGCTGAGTGATACTGCGCCACAATAATATTAATATGGAATATCTTAATACATTTATTTAACAGACGGATATTTCATAGTCAGTATCTGCGCTCTTGCGTGGAGCTGAGATGCCCTTAGAGTGGGCGGAATGGAGGAATATATGCAGAGATTAAACAAGAGTATTACACATGCAGTTGACAGACCTGTAAAGGTTATGCAGTTTGGTGAGGGTAACTTCCTTAGAGCATTCGTAGATTATATCTTCGATGTTACTAATGAAAAGACAGATTTCAACGGTGGCGTTGTTATCGTTAAGCCAATCGAGTTTGGTACACTTGAAAGATTCCATGATCAGGAATGTCAGTACACACTTCAGTTAAGAGGTTTCGTAGATGGACAGCCTAAGGAAATCACACGTCAGATTACATCTGTAGTTGATGCTGTAGCAGCTATCGAAGATTATGACAAGTATGTTGAATATGGTACAAGCGAAACACTTAGATTTATCGTTTCTAACACAACAGAAGCAGGTATCGTATTTGATGAAACAGATAACGATCCTAACGCTCGTCCTCCTAAGACATATCCTGGTAAGCTTACACAGCTTCTCTATAAGAGATATCAGAAGTTCAACGGAGCAGCAGATAAGGGACTTATCTTACTTCCATGCGAACTTATCGCTGATAATGGTATCGAATTAAAGAAGTGCATTATGAAGTTTATCGAACTCTGGGGTCTTGAAGATGGATTCAAGGACTGGGTTAACAATTATTGTTCATTCTGCCCAACACTTGTTGATAGAATTGTTCCAGGTTATCCAAGAGAAGATGCTGCTAAGCTTTGCGAAGAGTGGGGCTATGAAGATCAGCTTATCGACAGGGCTGAAGTATTCGGTCTCTGGGTTGTAGAAAGTGATTCTAACCTTCCGCTTGAACAGCTTGAGAAGGAACTTCCATTCAAGGAAGCTGGACTTAATGTAGTATTTACAAAGGATCATCATCCATATAAGGAAAGAAAGGTAAGAATCCTTAATGGTTCACATACTTCATTCGTATTAGCATCATTCCTTGCTGGTAACGATAACGTAGAGAACTCTATGAAGGATCCAGTTATCAGAAAGTACATGGAAGAAACACTTTACAACGAAGTTATTCCTACACTTTCACTTTCTAAGGAAGATTGTGAAGAATTCGCTAAGGCTGTTATCGACAGATTCCTTAACCCATTCGTAGATCACAGATTATTAAGCATTTCACTTAACTCTGTATCTAAGTGGGAAGCTAGATGTCTTCCTTCATTCTTAGGATATGTTAAGAAGTTTAACAAGCTTCCTAAGTACCTTACATTCTCTATCGCAGCACTTATGAGCTTCTACACATCACAGACAGAAGCTGAGTTCAACGGTGGTATTGTATTAAAGGGTGACAGAAACGGTGAAGAGTACAACATTACAGATGATAAGGCTGTACTTGATTTCTTCAGAGATAACTCTGGTAAGACACCAGCTGAATTCACACATGCTTACTTAAGCAATACTAAGTTCTTCGGTGGCGAAGACCTTACTAAGGTTCTTGACCTTGAAGAAGTTATCACAGGATATATTACAGATATCAGAGAAAGAGGTATGAGAGCTGTAGTTAACGATTTAGCTCTTGATGATGAAAAGTTAGCATAATTGCATTGGCAGTTTGCTGTGAAGCAGTTCGTGGGCATAAGATGAAGTCTGTTTTTGTTGACTTCTGTTATGCATGCTGGATTTTAAAATATTAATAAGGGTGGGTGTTTTATTTCATCCGCCCTTATATTATGTAAGAGATATATTATTACAGTCTGCTATTAAGTAATCAGCAGCATAAGTCCGTTAAAGTATTTTTGTTGCCGATATAAGTAAATATGAATGTTGTAAATGTTTATATAAAGTCAGTTAAGCAGTTTAATAATATATACAAATATTTATTACAGGAGGTAGTTATGCAGGATTTTATTAAGATTAATAAAGATGATAATGTTGCAGTAGCTCTTAAGCCAATCGCTAAGGGCACAACACTTAATGTTGCTGGTACAGAAGTTACTACAATAGAAGATATCCCTCAGGGACATAAGTTTGTTATCAAGCCTATTAAGAAGGGCGATGCAGTTATAAAGTATGGTTTCAGAATCGGTTATGCACAGGCTGACATTGAAGTTGGTGGATGGGTTCATACACACAACTTAAAGACTGCGCTTGGTGATCTTCTTGAATATACATATAATCCAGAAGGACACAAGGATGTTGAGCCAACAGAGGAAGCGTTCTTTGAAGGATATATGCGTGAAAATGGTACAGTTGGTGTAAGAAACGAAGTATGGATTATCCCAACAGTCGGCTGTGTTAATTCTATAGCAAGAGCAATCGAAGCTACAGCAAGGGCTAATAAGCCGGAAGGTGTTGATGAAGTTGTTGCTTTCCCACACCCATATGGATGTTCACAGGTAACAGAGGATCAGGAAAATACAAGACACGTACTTGCTGACCTTATCAATCATCCTAATGCTGGTGCAGTACTTGTACTTGGTCTTGGCTGCGAGAACAGCCGTATTGAAGTTCTTAAGGACTATATCGGAGAAGTTAACCCAGACAGAGTTAAGTTCTTACAGGTTCAGGATGTAGAAAATGAGCAGGAAGCTGCTGAAGGCATCATGAAGGAACTTATGGATTATGCTGCTACATTTAAGAGAGAAAAGGTTAGCGCTAAGCATCTTATCGTTGGTATGAAGTGTGGCGGTTCTGATGGTTTATCAGGTATTACAGCTAACCCAACAGTAGGTCTTTTCTCAGATATGCTCGTATCTAAGGGTGGTACAACTATTCTTACAGAGGTTCCAGAAATGTTCGGAGCAGAAACTATTCTTATGAACAGATGTGCTAACAAGGAGCTTTTCGAGAAGACAGTTCATCTTATCAATGACTTTAAGGAATATTTCATCAAGAATGGTCAGGAAATCTATGAAAATCCATCACCAGGAAACAAGGATGGTGGTATCACAACACTTGAAGATAAGTCACTTGGATGTACACAGAAGTCTGGTTCATCACTTGTTAAGGGTGTATTAGCATATGGCGAGAGAGTATCTGATAAGGGACTTAACCTTCTTAGCGCACCTGGTAATGACCTTGTTGCTTCAACAGCTTGTGCAGCAGCAGGAGCACAGATGGTTCTTTTCACAACAGGACGTGGAACACCATTTGCATCACCAGTACCTACAGTAAAGATTGCTACTAACTCAAGACTTGCTGGCAATAAGAGCAACTGGATAGACTTCAACGCAGGAAGAATTGTAACAGATGACCTTCCACTTGAAGATGCAGCTAAGGAACTCTTCCAGCTTGTATTAGATGTTGCTTCTGGTAAGAAGGTAAAGGCTGAAATCGCTGGATTCCACGATTTAGCTATCTTTAAGCAGGGTGTAACTCTCTAATTAACAGGTGTTAAGCTTGAGTTCAATGTAAAAGCAAAAGATTGCATATAAATATGGTGACATATAGATATAAGGCGGGCGGAGATTTTTATTTCTGTCCGTCTTATAATAATGTGTGTTCGAAACCTTCCACACATAAAACAAAACTAAAGGAGAATGAAAATGAGTATATCAGGTAAGGATAAAGAGGGTACAGATAGAAATATTCTTGAAAATAATAATAAAAATAACAGTAAAAATAATAGTGACAATAGAAATAATAACAGCACACAGTTTAAGGTTGCATTTATTACACAGGCGGCTGCGATTGCGGCGCTTTATGTTGTGCTTGTTATTCTGTTTAACTATTGCAGCTTCGGACCAATACAGTTCAGAATAGCAGAAGCGCTTACAATTCTGCCATATTTTACACCAGCAGCCATACCGGGACTTTTTGTAGGCTGTCTGTTATCGAATATATTAGGCGGTGCGGCAATATGGGATATAATATTTGGAAGTATCGCGACACTTATCGGTGCTATAGGAACTTATGTGTTAAGAAAGAATAAGTGGCTTGCACCATTACCACCAATCATAGCCAATACAGTTATAGTACCATTTGTATTAAAGTATGCATATGGTTCAGAGGGTATATTTGCGATGTTCTTTGTGACAATCGGAGCGAGTGAATTCATAGTGTGTGGCATTATTGGAATGTTACTTTTATTTGCACTTAATCCGGTAAGAAATGTGATATTTAAGGGTGTGGAGTAAAAGGCAAATTACAAGAGGCAAAAGAGGACTATCATACTAAATAATAAGTATGGCAGTCCTTCTTTTAGTTCTTTGGCAAGGGAAAGGGTAAAATACGCACTTTCACATACATGCCTGAAAGTAAAACACTCCATCTTTAGTAAAAAAGTCATATACTCCATTATATTTTTCAATAACCGATATTATGCTTCTTACACCGATGCCATGTCCTGCTTTGTCCGATACGGGTGTGTTATTAACAAATATAGGTTCAACAGCATATGTGTTTGTAATGTTGATACATAATTTATTGTTCTTATCAAACACCTTTACCGTGATAATGCGGTTGGAATTAGCTGAATTATAATCAGTGGAGTTATTCACAGTCATGCCGTTATATGAATTGTAATCATTCTTTGAGCCAGTCTGTACAAGTCTGCATGCATTTATAGCATTCTCAAGTGCATTTGCAAAAAGACTGCAAAGGTCAGTTGGCTTGTAGTCGGCAAGGTTAGCGGCGGTAACGGATACATGTGTAGTGATGTTATGTACATTAGCTTTCCCGATGTATGAAGAAAGTATGAGATTAACAGCTTCATTATCACAGTACTTTGTTATTCTGCTGTTATCCAGATTAGTACATATTTCACTGATATATTCCTGTGCCTGCGTATAGTTATTTTCATTAAGGCAGCTCTGTATAAAGTTCATATGATGTCTTAAATCGTGACGGTATATAGCTGCCTGACGTTGGTAGTCAGATAACTGTTCAATTTCTTTTTCTGCCTGCGCGGCTGCGGATAAGAGAATAATATTTTCACGTTCGGCAGTATTTTTCTTATTAGACAGCGTGAGTGTAACGATTGATAATATAAGGTAGAGTATGACAATAAAGCTGTCCATAAATTCAATGACAACCGGTTCTCCACGATATAAAATGTCCGTGTATACAGTAAAAGTATACTCAAGGATATAATATGTAAGAGGCAGAAGAAAAAACAGGGAAATAATTGTTTTGGACTCATTCTTAAGCCTTATCATATAAGGTGACAGATATTTTATGACAACTAAGATAAGCGGAATTGTCACAATAATTGTTGTGATATCCGATATCATAGGCATGTCATTGAAAATGTATGCAGCAACCGTACCGAACCATTTTCTTGGTGTACACATAAGATAAGCTGACAGAACAGCTATTGAGGATATGTATATGTTCCTGTGGCAGATAAACCTTATAACAAGAATTAAAGGAATGTGTATAAGGAAAGGATAACTTTTGTACATGGTGTGCTCACCAAGAAGCATATAGCATACAACCTGCAATAGGATAAAGCCCATAAGAGTATATATGTGCAGCTTTTTGTTGTCTTCCCATGGTATATCAGCAAAGTAGAAAGATACAACAATTCCGAATATAAGCACGAAAATGTAATTGATAAGATTGAGTACAGTTGCTAATTCTGCCATATATTCACCTCCTGGCATATTAATTAATATAGTGGGTGTCAGTTGTAAGTGTTTACGTATTGTCATCCATCTGGAAACTGAGATACTGTTTTTTTATATCGCTGACACGTCTTTGTGCAAGTGGAATGTTGTGGTTATTAATCAGGTGTATCTCACTTGCGTTTATACTGCTGATATAATTCATATTAACTATAAAAGAGCGGTGTGCAAGCATGAATTCCTTATGAACTGAAAGCATATCGCATACAGAAGAAAATACATCTGTTGATGTCACCTGTTCACCCGTTTTGATATATATAATAACCTTTCTGTTAAGGGCTTCAGCATAGATTATATCAGCGATATTAATCCTATATATGCCGGAGTTGTTCTTTATTATTATGTTATTGGTCTGTTCAATGCGGAATGTTTCTAATATATCATCAAGAGTTGCATACAGCCGTTCGTTATGTATGGGTTTTACGAGATAGTTAAATGCCCTGACAGTATAGCTGTCTACTGCGAATTCTTTTGATGATGTTAAAAATATAATGGGTGCAGACTTGTCAAAAGTTCTTATCTCTCTGGCAAGTGCAAGACCATCCATAACAGGCATAATGATATCAAGAAAGTATATATCAAACTTTTCAAATCCCGCAGTCGATGCAAGCTCAACGCTGCTGTTAAAGTATTTGACTGTAAAGCTGGTATTGTTGTCTGTCTGGTAGATATTAAGATAATTTTTTATTATATCCAGTTCTTTGTTGTCATCATCGCATACCGCTATTTTCATATATGTTTTCCATCCTTATAATAAAAATCTTTTCGTTCAGATACGAACAACTTTTTGGTGCTGCCATCATAATATCAAAATATATCTTTTGCATTTTATATAGATGATATGAGGGTCAAAAGGTATTTTGCCCCTCATTTATGATTAATCAGATTACTCCATGCTCCGCATTCCCGTAATCTGACTCCACCTCGAAATCCGCTAATTTACTAGCTTCGCATAGTAAATTGCTACTTTCTCGGTGTAGTGCAGGTCACTAAGGTATACATCGAATTGCATGCAAGCATGCATCGATGATACCTTTTGACCCTTTAATCATATAGTTTATTAACGAAGTATAAAATGATTATGAACTAATTATATATGTCTTTCGTATAAAATTCTATAAAAAATTCAATCGTTCGTGTCGGAAAAACTGTAATTCGTGCGAATTGTTCCACAGAATTAGATTAATTCAGTATTATACATACAACATATAAAGTTGTTATCTGTAACAATTAATAAATATATAAAATAATTATTAACTTTACAGAGTGACGACACAAACGGAAAAATAGAATATCGGTATGTTAATTCCAAAACATAAAGGAGGCGTTAAGATGAAAAGGTTACTGAGTATACTTTTATGTTCGGCAATGCTGGTTACGGCAGTACCCGGAATGTATTATTCGCAGGGTTTTGGCTGTGAAACTGTATATGCACAGGAGAATGAAAGCACAGTACAGGAAATCGATTACCAGCTCAACGGAGGACACTATGTAAGCGGATATAAAGCTCCGCTGAATTATCCGGTTGCAGAACTTCCTGATAAGGACAAAGTGATTAATCAGGGATATGAGTTTGGCGGATGGTATGATAATGCCGAACTTACCGGAGAGCCGGTTACTAAGATTAATCAGGGTGATTATACAGGCGTGGTAGTGCTTTATGCCAAGTGGGTGGAAAGATATTATTACATTGATATACCGCAGAGTGTTGATACATTTGCAGGTGGCACAGGTGAAGTACAGGTAGCAGGACATGCAGGTGGTCTGTATGAAAAAGATAAGGTAAGTGTATCGGTATCTTCGGATAATGAGTGGAAGCTTATTAGTAAGAATTCCGCAAATGTAGATATAAGGCTCGGTTATGGCCTCTATACGGATGATAACAATGAGGTGCTTGCAGACAATTCAGTCGTATCAGAGCTCACGGCAACAGGTTTTGATAAGGCAAAGAAGTACTTTATAAGATTAACAGATACACCGGAGTATGCTGGTACATATTCAGACAGTCTTACATTTGACATAGCATTTGAAACTACAAAATATAATATAAAGTATGTTACCAATGGCGGAACTCTATATTCTAAAGAGAAGGATGAGCAGCAAAGAAGCATAGAACTTAAGGAGGAAACTTATGAGGCAGGCACAAGCCTTTCTTCACTTCCATCGCCGGGAAAAGAAGGGGCTGTATTTCTTGGCTGGTGCTATGATTCCTCATGTACAGAATATGTAAGCTCAGATGACAGGCTGTTAAGCGATGTAGTCTTATATGCAGCATGGACTGATACACAGGAACTTAGGACAGTAAGCCTTGAAACATATGCAAGAAGCTATGATGTCGATGCCAACGACTTCTCTATAACTGTAACAGATAAGACAGGAAGTCTTACGGCAGATGAGGTAAGTGGTCTTATAAAGATAAAGAATACAAGTGATATGCTCGATGAAATATCTGCTTTCGTGTCAGCAAAGGCTGTTTTGGACGGGGAATATACATTTTCAATTAATAACTCGGGAGGATGGCAGCAGGGAAGCTCATATCGTCTTGAACTTGATGATGACAGATTATATTTTACAGGTTATGACACAACTATAAGAGAGTATGACTTTACGGTGTATAAGCCGGATGTAAGAAATACTGAATTAAATAAGGATATAAAGTATATAAGCTCAGGCAGTATTAGTGACCTTATGGTTGATGGAAAGGCGGCGGACAGTATATCTGTTTCAGCTATGACAGTAGGTGTTGATGGAACAATAACCGACTCCACAAAGGTTACAGGAAGTTTTACATATGTCAATGATACATTAAGTCTTGGAGATAAGATAGCTGTATATGAAGGGGATGTTATTCCTTCTCTTGATACAGAAACGGTTACAGATGATGATGTGTCGTTCTTTGAGATAACATCGGCAGATGACAGCCGCTATACATACAGGGGTCTTGCTGCTAAGGAGATACTTTTTGTTCCGGATGTGCTTCCGGTTAATATTAAGGATGATAAAGATAACGATGTGGGGAACAACAGTGTTATCATAGCACAGGATAAGCTGACATATGATAATGTTGATGCGAAGGATAATCCATCACTTGGTGAAGACACAACCATAGATAATGGAGATTATCTGGCTTTATATAATGATGGCGATGATAATATCCAGTATGCAGTTATAACAGAGGTGTCCAAGACGGATACAGATTATATAATTATATACAGTGAAGTAAGCTGGGAAGAAGTACAGGCTGCTATGGATATATATCAGACTGACAACATTAACGGCGATACAATATTAAAAAATCAGGATACAGAAGAGATTGAAAGAAGTGTTGAGCAGCAGGCAGTTGACAGCGGCTTTGCACAGAGTGTTGCAGATGAAGTCGCAAGGGCAGTTGTTATGACAGACTCTTATCAGGAACTAAGTGAATATTTATCAGACAATCTTGGGGCTGATATAAGTGTCAGTGCTGCTGATGGTTATAGTGAAGATGCTGCTACACAGGTTATGGATGATGGCATAGCATTGTATGCGGGTGATAATAAGCCGGCAGTAAAGCTTGACCACGTTAATGCGGACCTTTCGACAAGACTCCAGCATTTTGATGATATAAGCGGATTAAGACTTGCGCTTGATATCGGTGTTGAGATTGAACTTTCTAATATAAAAGTAGTTGTTTCTGCTACATTTGAGCAGGAAGTAAAGATGAATATCAATGTAAGTGGTAAAGCTGTATGGAAAAAATGGAAAGATATAATTCCATATATAGATGATTATAGTGTTGCTGTTTCATTAGACCTTTATGATTATACGGGTATTAACTTTAATGTTGATGTGACAACATCAGAGGGCGATGATGAGGAAGATGATGAAAATACAACAAAGCTTGATACTATCATCAATAATATAGCAGAAGAATTAAAGAATATGATGGAGCTTGGAACTACATATATTTCTGATAATTCTGATATATCTACAAGGCTTGAAGATATAGGTGATATCGGTAAAGATAATGATGACGATGAAGATAAGGAAATATCAGTAGCAAAAAGTCTTGCCGAAAGATATTCAGATATGCTTGATAATGAGTCAGACTGGGTTGAGCTTTACAGCAAGGCACTTACAGAGTCACATGTAAGGGTTATAGGTATTATTGATGTAGAGTTTAAGGTTGAATTCGTGGTATCAGCTAATGTCAATATATCAATGGGAATGACTTACTGGTATAAGAATGGCAAGAGATATGTATACAGCATACTGGTATTTAGTAAAAATGTTACAAGTGATACTATTGACTTAAGCGAAGAACAGTATGAATTTTCGGTATATGCCATAGGAACTGTAGGTATAAGGGCAGGCATACGTTTAAGTGCCGGTGTTGGTCTTATATCGACCAGGCTTGCAAGTGTCGGATTTTCGTCAGAGGTTGGTGGATATGCCCAGATATGGGGGTATCTGTATTATCAGCTTAAGTATGCTGCATCTGCTGGAAGAAGTGCAAGCTCTATGGGAGCTATATACATGGAAGTAGGTGTATATATGCAGGTCGATTTCCTTGCACAGGCATTTGCAGGTACATTCAGTTATAATCCGACACTTTTTGAGAAACAGTGGCCATTATATAGTGTCGGTGTTGTTGAAAATGTATGCGATTTCACATATGGACAGGGAGAATATAAGGATATAAAGCTCAAGCGTGATATCAAGGCAGTACGTATTCCATCTACATACTTTAGTATGCAGTATCTGGATATGAAGGAGGGTCTTGATGATAATGATGAGTACTTTAATAAGATATATGATGATGACAGCAGATATTATGTAATTACAATGACTAATCCTGCTTTCACATATGACCCATTAACCAATGTAATATCGGTTGACCCTGGGGATGAACCAGAGCAGGATGGAGAGATGATAATAACATGGAAGAGCCAGAAGGGTTCGTTCAATACGAAGCCTATTACAAGAAAAGTTTCTCTTCACTGGGATAACTTAAGGGATGGTTATTACATAGCATTTCAGACAAATGGAGGTTCTATAGTAGATACAGTTGTCGCAAAGTATGGTAAAGAGATAGCAAAACCGGCTGACCCGGTTAAGGCTGGTTATACATTTGCAGGCTGGTATCAAGATGAAGCATTCACAAAGAAATATGAAGTGCCCGATACAATGCCTGATGAGGACAGAATAGTATATGCCAAGTGGGAAGCTTCAGATATGACATATAGTGTCGTTGATTATGTAGAAGGTACAGATGGTGTATACAATGTAGCTGCTACAAGAAGTGAAACTGCAAAGACAGATGAAACAATATCTGTACAGCCGGCAGAAAGAAGTGGATTTATTACGCCACCAGCATTATCGCAGGTAATTAAGGCTGATGGAGGTACAAAGTTTAATTACTATTATGCAAGAAATAAGTACAATATAAAGTTCATATCAGAAGGAGAAGTTGTTTCGGAGGGCAGTTATACATATGGAACACAGATGCCAACACCGTCTGTATACAGACCGGGATATGATTTTGCAGGCTGGGAGCCTGAGGTAAGTTATACAGTTCCTGCTTCAGACATGACTTATACTGCTGTATGGAAAGAGTCAGATGATGTTGTATACACGACAAAGTATTATCTTGAAAATGAGAATGGCGGATATGTACTTGACAGAATTAACCCTGCAAAGGGAACAACAGGACAGGCGGTTACGGCTGCTGTGGCAGATTATGATGAAGACAGCTATACTATAGTGAAGGATATGCCTTCCGGCACAGTGAATGCAGACGGCAGTCTTGTACTTAAAGTATACTATGACAGAAGTACATACAACATTACATATGATACAACAGGCGGAAAGCTTGATAATACCACACAGGCAGTCAAGTGGGGAACAAAGGTTATTACACAGGTTCCTGAGAAGGCTGGTTATGCATTTGCAGGCTGGTACACCGACAAGGAGTGTACAGAAAGCTTCAATGAAGTTATGCCAAAAGCCGATATAACACTTTATGCAAAGTGGGATAAATCAAAGGTAAATTATACTGTAGAGCACTATATGGAAACTACAGATGGAAGCAGCTATGAGCTTGAAGACAGACAGGTATATGTAACTGATGTGGAAAGTGAGGTTACTCCTGAGGTTAAGAATGTAAAAGGCTTTACAGCACCAGATAAGCAGACTGTAAAGGTCAATTCAGACAGCTCAACAGTTATTAAGTATTATTACAAGCGTAACATACATAAGCTGACACTTAAGTATAATAATGGTGAGAATGACGGAGTATATGAGTACCGTTATGGAACCAGATTATCAGTAGGGCAGCCGTTAAGAAAAGGTTATATATTTGCAGGCTGGGATAAGGATATAGCCGTGGTTATGCCGGATGAGGATGTTACATATACAGCAGGCTGGAATATAGCACAGTTTACTATAAGCTTTAAGACAGATGGCGGAAGTGAAGTGGAGTCTATAACACAGGATTATAACACAGGCATTACTGCACCAGCTAATCCAGTTAAGAAGGGCTATACTTTCACTGGATGGGATAAGAAAATTCCAGACTTTATGCCGGCAGAGAATATGCTTCTTACAGCACAGTGGAGTAAAGATGTATACAACATAACATATAATCTTAATGGTGGAGAAGCTGATAATCCAGACACATATCAGGTTGACAGCAGTGTTATCACTCTTAAGACCCCGGTACGTAAAGGTTATACATTCACAGGCTGGAGTGGAACAGGCATAGATGGTATCAGTGAAAATGTTGTTATAACAACAGGTTCTACAGGTGGTAGGACTTATACAGCTAACTGGACAGAAAACAGCTATACTATCCAGTTTATGCCGTATGGTGATGGAATAACAGGTTCGATGGATGAGATGTCACTTATGTATACAGACGAAACATCACTTAGTGCCAATGTATTTGCAAGACCTGGTTATACATTTGAAGGCTGGTCTGTCGAGGCAGGCGGTGAGAAGAAGTATGATGATGAAGAGGTTGTGAGCGGACTTAAGTCAGGTAATGGCGAAAGAATTACTCTTTATCCTGTATGGACAGCAAATGAATACACCGTACACTTTGATGCAGGCAGCGGAAAAGAAATAGAAGATGCTGTGTATACATATGATAAAGAATATGAACTGCCAGTTACTACAAGAAGCGAATACAGGTTTATGGGCTGGTGCGTTGAAGACGGAGGAGCAGTTATATACTTACCGGGTGTATCGGCATCCAACCTTGTAGAACAGGGAGAAGTTACGCTGTATGCAAGCTGGCTGAAGGTAGAATTTAACTACAGTGATTTTAATAGTTATCATGTTACAGATAATAGTAAAGAGGAACCTGTAAAATATCATTTTATCATTGGCGGCAGCAGTGCGGATAATAGTTCGACAAATGGTGGACGTACTAATACTATCTTTATGGATGGAATATCTTTGGAAGAGATAAAACGCGTATGCAGTATAATGACATTCACTATCACATATAAGCTTGATATGGATGATGATGGATATGCAGATATGGATACCACATATAGAAGAGCTTCTGATGGTAAGTGGTGTAGCTTTAAGGAAGAGGATATAGACATAAAAAAGAATAATGGTAATACATTAACTTATACTTACAGTATAAATCTTTCAGATGTTGATGCTATATGCTACAGATTTGATGCACATGGAAAGGGAAGCGACAAATACTGGCTTCGTAATATAAGATTTAATGCAAGGTTTAATTAAAAAGCTTAAATATTACACAGATGATTAAAGGGTTTGTGCAGGCTGGCTGTATAGCTGGTTTGCACAGACCATCGTGGAAAGTGCCTGAGGTATTTAAATTATAACAGAAAAAATATTAAACACATTATAAATATATATCTGATATTATAAATAATAAAGTATTTGAATGATAATTAGTTGTAAGTAAATGCAATAAGAAAAAAGGAGGAGTTGTATGAAACTGTCTAAAAACAAGATAATGGCAGGCATAATTGTAGTTCTGTGTGTGATTATTGCAGGTCTGATTATATATATGGCTGTTGGAAGAAAGGGTAAAGATACAGGGAATGATAATACATTTACACCTTCCATCGATTCTAATGCGGGTGATATAGGTTCGGGTGGCAATGTATCAGATAATAAGCAGAGTATAAGAATTCCTGGATATCCATCTATAACAATAGCAGCTGATAAGGAAGAGGTTACGATGAATCTTATGAATCCTGAGGGTAATCCATGTTATTTTACATTTGAGATAGTTCTTGGCGACACGGGTGAGAGTCTGTATAAGTCAGATATGGTAGAGCCGGGAAAGGCGATAACTAATGTAAAGTTAAATCATAGTCTTGCAGCAGGAGAGTACAGGGCTGTTATTAAGATAAGTACAGCATCACTTACAGATGGTACGGCTATGAATGGAGCAAATGTGGAAACTACACTTGTTGCGAAATAAAAATAGTATAAACAATATAGATGCTTTAGAATATGTGGGATTAGTATCTGTGCGCACCCGATATTAACTCCTAAAAGCCTGAAAAGTGCGCAGAAATGAGGATTATTATGAGAAAGCTAGTGGCAGCAGCACTTAGTGCAATGCTTGCGGTGGCAAGTGTTGTGCCTATATGTGCTCAGGAAACAAGACAGACAACAATAACAGTATCAATAGACCCGGAATATACAGTCACTATTCCGGCAAGTACTTCAATAGCCAGTGGAGTAACAGAAAGCAGCATAGGAACAGTTGCTCTTGAGGGGGCAAGACTTGAACCGGATAAGAGTGTGCAGGTATCGGTGGATGCCAGTGGAAAGTTAAAGAACAGCAGAGATTCGACAAAGACTATTCCATATAAGCTTATGAATGGTAACAGTGAATTCAGGTCGGCGAGCTATTCTGCGAGTGGAAACAATACACCACTGACACTATCTATCAATAAGACGGACTGGGATAATGCATATGCCGGTTCATATTCCGATACGCTTGTATTTACAATATCTTATAAATAAGCTGTATATGTAGTGGGATGTATAATCATTATAAAATGTCAGATTATGCTATTATGGTTTTAGACCTTACACTCTCCCTTGACAAAGAACCATTAAAAAAGAGTTGCCCGGATAACCGGACAACTCTTTTTGTGGTTAAATTGGTTGAACCAAAATATTGAATTAAATCAATGATAATTAATAACTGATTTATTAAATCGTTTATTATTATCTCTGAACTCTGGCACCAGCGCCACCAACGATACCTTCAACTTCCTTAAGAGAAACCATAGTTGTATCACCAGGAGTTGTCATAGCTAATGCGCCATGAGCAGCACCATAGTTAACAGCCTTTTCAGCATCTTCGAATGTCATAAGACCATATACAAGACCTGAAGCGAATGAATCTCCGCCACCAACTCTATCCATAATCTCAAGACCATCATACTGAGCAGCCTTATAGATTTCACCATCAGCCCAGCAGATTGCTGACCAGTCATTAACTGTAGCAGTCTTAACCTGACGAAGTGTTGTAGCAACAGCCTTGAAGTTAGGATATGTAGCAGCAGCTTCGTTGATCATCTTCTTGTAACCATCAAGGTTAAGAGTCTTAAGGTTCTCATCGTTACCTTCGATTTCGAAACCAAGGCAGGCTGTGAAGTCTTCTTCGTTACCAATCATAACGTCAACATACTTAGCAACTTCCTTGTTAACTTCCTGAGCCTTCTCTAATCCACCGATAGCTTCCCACATAGATGGTCTGTAGTTAAGGTCGTAAGATACGATTGTACCGTACTTCTTAGCTGCCTTACAAGCTGCGATAACAGTTTCACAAGCCTGCTCAGAAAGAGCTGCATAGATACCGCCTGTATGTAACCAACGAACACCTAAACCACCGTCACTCTTGTTCTTGAAGATGTAATCGAAATCGAAATCTTCTGGAGTAGCCTGAGAAATAGCTGTGTTAGCTCTATCAGAGCAACCCTTGGCACCACGGATACCAAAACCTCTTTCTGTGAAGTTGAGACCGTTTCTGCAAAGACGACCGATACCGTCTGTCTTCTTCCAGCAGATAAGTGATGTATCAACGCCACCCTGTTCGATGAAGTCCTTCATAAGAAGACCTACTTCGTTGTCAGCGAAAGATGTGATAACAGCAGTTTTCATACCGAAACACTTGTGAAGACCACGGATAACATTATATTCTCCGCCACCTTCCCATGCTCTAAAGCTTCTTGCTGTACGAATTCTTCCTTCACCTGGATCAAGACGAAGCATAACTTCACCTAATGATACAGCGTCAAATGTACACTCTTCAGCTGGTCTTAAATTTAATTTCATTTTTTAGATACCTCCAATTAGTTTATTACTTAAGTATTCTACCATATAAATAAGATTTAATCCATAAGTTTGCTTAAAGTTTTAAGGAAAAATGCAATATTTTGTGGGAATATAGTCATGTTAATTGTTTTTTGCAGATTTTCCTGTTTTAAAAACATGTAAATATGTATTACTGTTCAGGCATCTGCCATTCTCTGGCCTGGGAATAGTAGTCATCTGCCATTTCTGCATACTGTATGCGGTCATAATCATCCACACATATATCAGCCATATTTTTATAACAGTCACCAAGCAGTGACAATGGCTTTCTGCCGCTGCTTGCAACATCAAGTATGCTTTTTGCCTCAAATGCAGCATTATACAGCCATATGGCAGCCTCCTCATAATCTTTTTTATCAAAATAATACTGTCCGAGAGTGAGGAATATTTCCGATGAAGGGTTGTTTGCAACAGCTTTAAGTGCTGTCTTAAAAAGCTTATCATCATCACCGCTTATCTGGTATATGCGCACAAGTATGCAGGTTATATCCTGTAAAGTGTTGTCGCTTCTGTTCTCATAAGGGAAAATATTTTCAAAAGCATCCCTAAAAGCTATGAAATCGTCTTTTTCACCTGATATAAATAATTCCTTACAAAGCATTGTAACAACGTAGTCCTCAAGATGTATCTTATTATCAAGAGCCTTGAAGTATGTGGAAAAATCTCTTTTGCTGTGGTCACCTGTCGGCTTGTGCATAATCTCAATATTGCTGTCATATATGACCGGATTGACCTGTATGGTTTCGTGGATAGGTGAAATCCAGTTAAAGGTGCGTATTCTTTTAAAAAGCTTAGGGCGCAGCTCTTTGTGTACATTGTATACGGAATTAAAATCAGATCCATTAACATAGTACATCTGTACAATGTCGATTTCTGGAAGAATAGCAGCCTTAAGGTTACGCAGAGCTTTATTGTTATATGTATCAAGTTCTTCGTCTGCATCAACGCTTAATATATAATCACAGCCAGCCTTTGAGAAAGCAAAGTTTCTTGCAGCCGCAAAGTCATTACACCATACATAATCGTATACTTTATCGGTATACTGGCGTGCTATTTCTTTAGTATTATCAGTAGAACCGGTATCTATTATAATAAGTTCATCATAAGTACCAGCATATGAGTCAAGACATCTTTTTAATATATCCTGTTCATTTTTAACAATCATACACATACTTACTGATATCATATGTACCTCCTGGTTTTATAATTCAATACATTTATTATAAGAAATAAATGTGTAAAAATAAAGAAAAACAGCCGTTAAATATGCTGATGGTATTAATTAATCATAAAAAAATGCCGATTATATAATAAATTTATTAAATGTTCTGTAATATTGTGACGTATTTATTTAAGAATGTGACTATATGCTTATTGAAAATACTGGAAAAATATTGTAGAATAAAAAAAATTATGATACAAGTAATATATACTAACGAAATGAGGCATATATATGAGTAGTATTAAGAAGTTCAGAAAGCTGAGAGTGCAGTGGAAGATATTAATATCGGCACTTGTGGTTTTGTTTGCATTCAGCGGGTACATGGTATTTGCCAATGCAGACTCAAGCGTGACGGTATCAGTTACCAGCACGACATCTATTATTAACGAAGGAGCTACATCCAATGGTATCACAGCTACTATGACGGGTACTGATGAGAACAATGTAGTAGGTCCGGATTCACCGGATAATTACAAGCCGAATGTAAGAAACCTTAAGTGGACAGTATCTGATTCAGACATACTTAAGTATGTGGTAAGTGATAGTGCAGGAACTAAATATGCAGATACAGTAGAAGGCGTAGCAGGACCAACTGTATATGGCAACAGGGCTGGTAAGGCGAGTGTTACAGCTACATATTATACTAAGATGTATGGACCGGACGGAAGCATCACTTATGAGCAGGCATTAGGAAGCGATTCGGTAGACCTTATAGTACCTCTTAAGATAACAAGCTTTAAAGCATACCGTAATGGTGTGGAGCTGAACAGTGAGCAGATGCTCTGCTATCAGGTAGGAGATATTATTGAGATAACATCTAATGCAAGTGAGTCTAATAAGTTATTTGTTGAAACAGACAGCGATAAGACAGGTAATCTTGTTAAAGATGGTATAGTACAGAAGATTGCAGCCGACTCATCAAAAGTCAGATTAAAGATTGTTGGTGGCGGTAGAACTAACCTAAGGGTAAGAACAGCAGATGGCGATGGTATATCATCATTAACAGCTTCTTATCAGATAACAGCAGAAGTAAAGTATGTTGATGGAAAAGCTAACTCAGCAGGACATTCTATACAGCAGCTGGCAGATGGTACAAGATATATTGTATTATCTGACGAAGACTTTACAGAGTTTACAGAGGAAGAACTTCCTTCTAATATCATATATCCAACAACAGCAGGAATTACATATCTTACAGGCGATAAGGATATATTTACATACAAGGATGGCAGTGTAAAAGGTGTACATGCCGGTGTGGCTAAGGCTACAGCGGGTGTCGCAAGTATAGATATTGAAGGTAATCTTGGATGGTCAACAAGAGATGAAGTTAATGTAGTTGTACCATTTAAGAAGCTTGGTAATAATGTAAGCAATATGAATGTTGGAGATACTCTCCAGCTTAAGACATCTGCTAAACCAACAGAGATAACTTGGTCAACATCCGATAACAGTGTAGTTCAGGTCGACACAACAACAGGTCTTGTTACAGCTATAGGTGCTGGTAAGGCTACTATATATGCAACAAGAGTTGATGATGCACTTTCAACAGTTTATAAGCAGAATAACCAGTTGGCATATGAAATTACAGTTATTGATGGATTTGGATTAAGCCTTACTTCCATGAGTGTTAACGTAGGAGATACACAGACACTCGAGGCACTTGTTACGAATTCACCTAATAAGGAAGATATAGCGTTTACGATTGTGAACCAGGCCAATGCTGCAGGTGTTGTCCCTACAGAAACTTTAATAGAAGTAACACAGTCAGATGATGGTAAGTCGTTCACTGTAAAGGGTGTTTCACCTGGTGTGGCACATATCAATGTTACACAGAATATCAATGGTGTTATAAAGAAAGCAACATGTGTTGTATATGTTACAACACCAGTAGGAGATATAAGTATTAATCCTTCATCTATACAGGTTGACAGGGGTGATACAGAAACTGTACAACTTATATTTAATCCATCGGCACCAACTAACAATAAAGTTTTATGGTCATCATCTAATACAGCAGTAGCAACTGTTGAGGGTGACAGCTATACAGCTACAATTACTGGTGTTTCAGGTGGCTCAACAACTATTACAGTTATTACAGAGGATGGACTTAAGGTCGCAACCTGTGATGTATATGTAAGAGAGCCTGTATCAGGTATTAAGCTTAATGAAACAACTGTTGAGTCGTCTATGGCAGTAGGACAGTTCCAGTTAGTGGCAACAGTACTTCCAGAGGGTGAAGGTGTAAACAGAAATGTAACATGGACATCTTCTGACCCATCAGTAGCAACAGTAGATGAGAACGGTCTTGTAAAGTATGTAAAACCGGGATATTGTACAATTGTATGTAAGACAACAGATAATGCATATATTGCAACATGTAACTTTATCATAAGTATACCAGTTGAAACTATCAAGCTGGATTATACAGATGAAATTATGTCAATAGGCGGCAAGTTAAGAATTACAGCAGAAGTACTGCCAGTAACAGCTTCTAACAGAACAGTTGTATGGGAGTCTTCTAACACTAATGTATGTATAGTCGATTCTAATGGTCTTGTTGAGGCGGTTGGAACAGGCAGCTGTACAATTCTTTGTAAGTCACTTGATGGTAATTACACAGCGATGTGTAATATATATGTAAGGCAGCCTGTAACGCAGATTATTCTTAGTACAACAGACATAACGGTAAGGCAGGGACAGATATTCTGGCTCAGTGCAACTTGTCTTCCTGAGAATGCTGATAATAAGATAATTTCATGGGAAAGCAGGGACGAAAGCGTATGTACAGTAGAAAGCGATGGTAAGGTTACAGCAGTTGGTGCGGGTACAACTTCTATCATAGCAACTAATGTAGATACAGGTCTTACTGCTTACTGTGTTGTTACGGTTACACAGCCGGTAACAGGTATCACACTTAATTCTGATTATCAGGAATTATGGGTAGGTGCCAAGTATGCAATTATTCCTGTCATTGAACCATATGATGCAGAGAATAAGAATGTAACATACCTCTCAAGTGACCCAACAGTAGCAACAGTAGATGAGAACGGTGTTGTTACAGCATTAAAGGGTGGTTCGTGTGTTATTGAGGTAACAACAGAAGTTAATAAGCTGACGGCAGCTTGTACAATCGTGGTCAAGGAATATGTATCATCTATAGAGCTTAGCGAAACAGATAAGTTTATGAACGTAGGTGCTACAGGAACTCTTATAGCAACGGTTGGAACAGATACAGCTACTAATAAGAATATTATATGGTCATCTTCTAACAATGATATATGTTATGTTGACCAGCAGGGTAATATAAGTGCCGACTCGGTAGGTAATGCAGTTATTACAGCAACAGCGGCGGATGGAAGCGGTGTAAGTGCTTCATGTATAATCAGGGTTGTTGATCCTGTAACAAGAATTGATATTGAACCAGATACTGTAAGACTCCTGGTAGGAGATTCAGCTAAGGTTACAGCAGTTATTACACCGGATGATGCGACAGTCAAGGATGTAACATGGACTTCATCTAATGAGGCAATAGCAACAGTAGATGAGTCAGGCGAAATATTCGCACTCAGCACAGGTAAGTGTAAGGTAACAGCTACATCTAAGGATGGCAATAATATAACAGGTACCTGCTGGGTATATGTAACACCAGTTATCAATATATCATCACTTAGAATTAATTCTAAGGAAATATATATGCTGACTGGAAGAGCAAGACAGTTATCAGTTATTGTAAGACCTGTTAATAACACAGACTCTTATGAGTGGTATTCAACAGATACAGGTATTGTACAGGTTGATCAGAATGGTGTTATAACAACAGTTGGTCCTGGTACAGCAGATGTATTTGTAATAAGTAATAACAGCAGTGTTGAAGCCAGCTGTACAGTACATTCACTTGCTATGAGCAGGTCAAACATAACACTTGAGCAGTATGACAGATATACTCTGGATGTTATAGGTGCTACAGATTCGATTACATGGCGAAGCAGTAATCCAAGAGTATGTACGGTTTCTTCTTCGGGTGAGGTTATAGGTAGAAGAGCTGGTACAGCGACAGTTACAGCGGTAGTTAATAACAAGACATTAAGCTGTGTTGTAAGGGTAACTAATATAAGATAATATAATGATACCATGGTCAAAAGGTCTAAAACCATATGAGCTTGCTCATAAGTGGGTGAGGTATCATAGTTGCATTAAAGAAAATGCAGTGTTTTAATGGTTGAATTAATCATTAAGACACTGTATTTTTGATTTAAAGCCATGACGGTTTTTGGGTTTCTTTTCGGGGGGATGGGAAATGGCTTTTTGTTTGCCTGATTTATGGTTTACAGTCTGAATAAAGAGACTTATTTACTTTGATTTAGTCAGTAGTATTAGCAATTGATTGCTCAAAATAAAAAGAAACAGCAGCCGACCATCAAGGAAGACTGCTGTTCTTTTTATTTTAATATGAGGGGGAGATAGAAAGAATTAACTTACTATCTGATTACTAGTATAGGCAATATTTGTGTGCAAAGTATGTATATTTTATGAAAGAATAATAAAAACAATAAAATAATAGAGAATAAAGAGAAAGACAGATGGAAAAGTTTAAAACTTTGGTTTGTTAATTTATTGATTATTGAATATCAATATGTTAGAATTTATACGTTAAAATATAAAGGATGGGAATGTCTATATGGGTATGGATGATAAAGAAGAATTGGATGATGAATTAGTTAAATCACTGGAAAGGCTTGTTGAAGAGGAAACCAGTGTAGCTAAAGCATTTGTCGATAACCAGAAAGAGATATCCTCTGAAGGTGCTGCTGGCACAACAGCTACAGGGGATGCCGATATGGGAAAGACTAAAGTTATACCTAAAGTTACGCCGGATATGATAACAAAGACAGAAAAAGATATGCAAAAGACAGGCATATATAATTCTGATGAAGTCAGAGCCAGTGTAAGACGTGAGCCGCATAATCCGATAGAAGATACAAATACAGATATATATTCAGATGATAACAGAAACAAAGAAGTAAGAAATGTTTACGATGTTGATAATGCTGTAAGAAAAAATACAGTAAAACCTGCTACAGTAAAGTCAGCGGTTAAAAGTGAGGATGGCAACAGAAGACCTGCTGCAGAGATGAAAGAAAAGGCTGATACAGGTAAAGGTATGGATGCTTCCAAAAAGAGACTTATAATAACAATATCATGTATTGTGGCAGTAATACTGGCGATTGCGGGAGTTACAGCTGGTGTTATTAATCATAATAAAAATAAAGAATCATATAAGTATAATTATGATAAAGGAATGGAAAGTTACAAAAATAATGAATATGATACAGCTATAAAGTATCTTTCCAAAGCTTCAAAGCTTAATGAAGGCAAGAAAAATGCCGAACTTAAGTACACATTGTATGAGTGCTATAAGGAAAAAGATAACACAGATATGCAGATAGAAGTACTTAAGGATATTCTTTCATTTGATGAGAACAATGAGAATGCAATAAAAGTTCTTGCTGCTATATATGAGAAAAAGAAAGATGGAACATCACTTACAGAACTTATTAAGTCGTATAAAGATAAGGATGGCTATAAGTATCTGTCTGATTATATTGTAGAGGAACCAAAGCCTTCAGTTGAGGCTGGTACTTATGATGATGAGCAGAAGCTTCAGTTTGCGGAGAGTTCATCTTCGACAGTGTATTATACACTTGATAAGTCAGAGCCTACAAGCAAGAGTACAGCCTATAATGGAAGTGCTATTGATATAAAGAAAGGAACTACGACTGTAAAAGCAGTTGCAGTGAATTCAATAGGGGTATATAGTAATATTGTTGAACTTGTGTATACAGTTGATTATAAGAAGCCGTCAGCACCTTCTGTAAGTCCTGAGTCTGGAACTTATTCACAGGGACAGCAGGTTACGGTAAGCAATATTACAGCTGGAAGCAGCGCTTATTATACACTTGATGGTTCTACACCAACTGTTAATTCAGAGATGTATACAGAACCGTTTGATATTCCTACGGGTAATAATGTTATATCAGTTATTATAGTTGATGCGCATAACCAGACAAGTACAGTGGTTAAGCGTAATTATGTAGTTAATAAGGCGAAAACATTTTCATATAATGAATGCCTTGACATATTAAAGGAAAAACTTATAACGGATGGTGTGCTTAAGTCAGATGGCAGCACAACTAAGGAGGGTAATGAAGTAACGTTCGTATACCAGCCTAAAACGACAGTCGACTCAGTTGAAATGTATATTGTAAGATTTGATGTCACAGAGAATTCCAAGACGACAACAAAAGGATACTACGGTATAGGTATTAAGGATGGAACCTGTTATAAGGTTACAAAAGAAGATGGCTCATATAGTGCGAGCGAATATTAATAAGTTTTGATGTGTGATTAGCACTTCAGATAATATAACACTGAAAGGGGTATTATAATGTACAAGATTCTTAAGGCTGAAAAATTAGCAGAAAAGATTTTTCTTATGGATGTTGAAGCACCTAGAGTTGCTAAACACTGTGAACCTGGCCAGTTCATTATTGTAAAAATGGATGAAAAGGGTGAAAGAATTCCTCTTACAATCTGTGATTATGACAGAGAGGCTGGAACAATTACTATTGTATTCCAGATTGTCGGAGCATCAACAGAAAAGATGTCACATCTTAAGGCTGGGGATGCATTTAGTGATTTTGTAGGACCTTTAGGATGCCCTTCAGAATTAATTCATGAAGATATCGAAGAATTAAAGAAGCAGAAAATAGTATTCATAGCAGGTGGTGTTGGTACAGCTCCTGTATATCCACAGGTTAAGTGGCTTCACGAGCATGGGGTTGATGTGGATGTTATCGTTGGTGCAAAGAACAAGGACCTTATCCTTCTTGAGGATGAGATGAAGGCAGTAGCTGGTAATCTTTACATAACAACTGATGATGGAAGTTATGTAAGAAAAGGTATGGGTACAGATGTACTTAAGGACCTTTATGCACAGGGTAAGAAGTATGATAAGTGTATAGCAATCGGACCATTGATTATGATGAAGTTCGTCTGTCTTTTAACAAAGGAATTAGGAATTCCTACAGTAGTTAGTATGAATCCTATTATGGTTGATGGAACAGGAATGTGTGGAGCATGCAGACTTCAGGTTGGTGATGAGATTAAGTTCGCCTGCGTTGACGGACCAGAGTTTGATGGTCATCTTGTAGATTTTGATCAGGCTATGAAGCGTCAGCAGACATATAAGACAGAAGAGGGCAGAGCTATGCTTGCTGCACTTGAAGGCGACACTCACCACGGTGGATGTGGCAACTGCAATTAAAGCTTACTGTGACAATTAATCGATGGAAAAGAGGTATATATAATGGATGTTATGAAGAAAGTTCCTGTAAGGGAACAGGCTCCAGATGTAAGAAACAAGAATTTTGATGAAGTTTGCCTTGGTTATAATGCAGAAGAGGCACAGGAAGAAGCAACACGTTGTCTTAATTGTAAGAATGCAAGATGCGTTCAGGGATGTCCAGTATCAATCAATATTCCTGAATTCATTCACAATGTAAAAGAAGGCAATTTTGAAGAAGCATATAAGGTTATTGGAAAGTCTTCAGCGCTTCCAGCAGTATGTGGCCGTGTATGTCCACAGGAAACACAGTGCGAAGGCCAGTGCGTAAGAGGTATTAAGGGCGAAGCTGTATCTATCGGTAAGCTTGAAAGATTCGTAGCTGACTGGGCCAGAGAGAACAATGTAGCACCAGAGATGCCAACAGAAAAGAAGGGCAAGAAGGTAGCTGTTATAGGTTCAGGTCCTTCAGGACTTACATGCGCAGGTGACCTTGCAAAGATGGGTTATGAAGTTACTATATTTGAAGCACTTCATGAACCAGGCGGAGTATTAGTATATGGTATTCCAGAATTCCGTCTTCCTAAGAAGACAGTTGTTGCATCAGAAGTAGAAAATGTTAAAAAGCTTGGCGTTAAGATTGAAACAAACGTAGTTATTGGTAAGTCTATGACTATTGACCAGCTTCTTAACGAAGAAGGATTTGATGCAGTATTTATCGGTTCAGGTGCAGGTCTTCCTAGATTTATGGGTATCCCTGGTGAAAATGCTAACGAAGTATTCTCAGCTAATGAGTACCTTACAAGAAGTAACCTTATGAAGGCATTCAGGGAAGATTATGACACACCTATTGCTAAGTTTAAGAAAGTTGCTGTAGTTGGTGGCGGTAACGTTGCTATGGATGCAGCAAGAACAGCTTTAAGACTTGGTGCAGAGGTACATATTGTATACAGAAGAAGTGAGGAAGAGCTTCCGGCAAGAGCTGAAGAAGTACATCACGCTAAGGAAGAGGGTATCATATTTGACCTTCTTACTAATCCTACAGAAGTTCTTACAGATGAGAAGGGTAATGTTACAGGTATTAAGTGTGTAAAGATGGAACTTGGCGAACCAGATGCTTCTGGAAGAAGAAAGCCAGTTGAGATACCAGGTTCGGAGTTCGTTATGGACCTTGATGCAGTTATTATGTCACTTGGTACATCACCTAACCCACTTATCTCATCAACAACTAAGGGTCTTGAGATAAATAAGAGAAAGTGTATCGTTGCAGAAGAAGAAAATGGACAGACATCTAAGGAAGCTGTATATGCAGGTGGAGATGCTGTTACAGGTGCTGCAACAGTTATCCTTGCTATGGGAGCTGGTAAGGCTGCTGCTAAGGGTATTGATGAGTATCTTTCAAGTAAGTAATATATTAAGGAATATTCAAGGATTATATCAACAGTTCTGATATAGTTTTGATATGAAATATGATTTAGACAGGTTCTGAATGCTACTCAGATAAGTAGAGTTTAGAACCTGTTTTAATTATTTTTTGTTATAAGATGGATGATGAGATAAAACTATTCTGAATTTTATTTGGGGAGAGGTTTGGAAAACTGATATTTTGACCTATAACCAGATATTTTTAAAGGTACTTAATACTATGAAAGACAGCAATAAGGCTTGAGAGTTGTTTGGGGAACAATACGAAAGGAACACTTGAAAGTTGACTGAAGTATTATTCCTGAAACGACTCTCAAGCCTTATTGCGTCCGTTTGTCATCTATTCAAACAACGTATCGATATACTTATCCGCCACTGTATCAGCAAGATTATCCTCAGTTTCCGGGAACTGCTTTAAAATAGCTGACTTTATGTAATCACTTCTGTTAAAGTACTTCATTTCTTCAGCTATATCATTATTGTAAGAACTTTCAATATCATCCCTGCTTACATTTTCATTTAACCATGCTAATATTGTATCAGTGTCTTTGTTTTCGATAGCAGCTTTATTCTTGATGTTCTTAGAGTACTTCAAAGACCAGAAACCGATAGCTATGAAACCTACAAATAGAAGTCCGAGTACAATATTAATAAGTATGAAGTTAGAGCTTCCTTTAACAACGAACTTAAGTATACCTAAGTCGTTTAATATAAGTATGATTATTCCGGCTGCACCACATACGAAAAATGTTATGGCAGAGGAAAGATTATCTTTGTACTTATCTTCGCTGTTTTCATACATATTGGCAGAGTGCATAAGAAGTTCATTGCCTTCTGATTCGTTGCTGCCTAGTTCATTCATTTCTGAGATACTGCTTTGAATGCCTTCTACATTCTTTAAATCATCTTCTTTTAGAACATTCTCATCATCAGAATATGTATTCTGTTCATTCATATAATAAGCCTCCTTCTTACAGAATGTAAAATAAAACGCAGAATGTGCTGCTTTACTTACATCTGTTAAATCAATATATGATATTTCGGGAATATTAATGTATAAAGTATTTTACTGCCCGATTGATTTATTATAAAATATAAATGTGAAAAATTAAAGAACAAAGGAAGGTTATCAATACAGTTATGAGTAAAATGTTAATAGTAACGGGTGGGCATCTTGATATTGACTGGGCGAAAGAGTGGCTTTCTGACAAAAAGTTTGACTATTGTATAGCGGCGGACAGTGGGCTTGCTTATGCAGACAGGCTAGGACTTAAGATAGATTTTCTTCTTGGCGACTATGATTCTGTAGATGCAAATGTACTTGAAAGATATAAAAAGCAGGTCGACTTTAAAGTGTATCCTAAGGAAAAGGATTATACAGACACACATCTTGCAATAATAACGGCAGTTAAAAAGGGCGCAACAGATATATATATTCTTGGCGCAACTGGAAACAGAATGGACCATACACTTACAAATATAGGAAATATGAAAGCAGCATTTGACTGTGGCGTGGACTGCCATATCATAGATGAGAATAATTATATGTATCTTATAAGTGAGAAGACAGGAACACATGTAATAGGAAGAGATACGCAGTATGGCAGGTATGTTTCGCTGGTGCCTATGAGCGAGGAAGTGGTTGTAACGCTTAAAGGGTTTAAGTATACACTTAATGAATATTGTCTAAAGCAGGGACTTAGTATCTGCCAGAGTAATGAGGTGGCAGAGGATGAGGCTGAGATTATAATTCATAAGGGTCTGGCGGTTATATTTGAGACAAGAGATTAATCTGACAGGAATTCTGTGCAAATTTAATGAAAAATACTTGTGAAACATTAAAATACACGTGGAATAGTACAATTATTTACTTGAAATTAATGGCAGATTGTTATAAAATAAACAATAGTTGTTTGCACTAAGCAATATATATTAAAGAGGAGGTCTCGGTAATGAGTAATACTACACAGGCTTTATCAAGAATTGAAGCTATTCTTGATGACAGCAGTTTTGTTGAAATCGGAGCCGCAGTTACAGCTAGAGCTACAGATTTTAACATGCAGGAAAAGAAAGCTCCATCTGATGGTGTAATAACAGGATATGGAGTAGTTAATGGAAATCTTGTGTATGTATATAGCCAGGATGCTGCCGTATTAGGTGGTACTATTGGTGAAATGCATGCTAAGAAGATTGCCAGCCTTTATGAGAAGGCAATGAAAATGGGAGCTCCTGTGGTAGGTCTGATTGACTGCGCAGGTTTAAGACTTCAGGAAGCAACAGATGCACTTAATGGTTTCGGTGAAATCTATAAGAATATGTCACTTGCTTCAGGAATTATTCCACAGATTACAGCTGTTTATGGCGAATGTGGTGGAGGTCTTGCCGTTCTTGCAGAACTTTCAGATTTCGTATTTGTTGAAGAAAAAAAGGCTAAGTTATTTGTTAACAGTCCTAACGCATTAGATGGCAACTATGAATCAAAGCTTGACACATCAAGTGCTAAGTTTATGGCAGAAGCAGGTGTTGCAGACTTTGCTGGTGATGAGGAAACTATCGCAAACGGAGTAAGACAGCTTGTATCTATGCTTCCTTCTAATAACACAGAAGGTACAGTATGCACAGATAATCAGGATGACCTTAACAGAGTATGCGCTGATATGGCAGCAGAGATAGCTGACCCAGCACTCGCTCTTACAGATATTTCAGATGATGGAGTATTCGTTGAAACAAAGGCAGAATATGCCAAGGAAATGGTTACAGGATTTATTCTTGTTGACGGAGTTACAGTTGGTGCTGTAGCTAACAGAACAGCTCTTTATGATGAGAATGGTGAAAAGGCAGAAGAATTCGCACCAGTACTTACAACAGCAGGTGCTTACAAGGCTGCTGAGTTTGTTACATTCTGTAATGCATTTGAAATACCAGTTCTTACACTTACTAACATCAAGGGTTTTGAGGCTACAGTTAAGTCAGAAAGAACTATTGCAAAGGCATCTGCAAAGCTTGTATATGCATTTGCAAATGCAGATGTACCTAAGGTTAATGTTATCACAGGCGAAGCATATGGCAGCGCTTATGTAGCTATGAACTCTAAGTCAATAGGTGCGGATATGGTATATGCATGGCCACAGGCTAGTATCGGTATGATGGATGCTTCATCAGCAGCTAAGATTATGTACGCTGATGATATTGCAGCTTCTAAGGATGCTGCAGCAACAATCAACGAAAAGGCAGCAGAATATGCAGCTTTACAGTCAAGTGTTGACCAGGCAGCAGCAAGAGGATATGTTGATACTATTATCAATCCAGAAGATACGAGAAAGTACGTTATAGCAGCATTTGAGATGTTATTTGATAAAAGAGAGGTTCGTGCAGATAAGAAGCATGGTACAGTATAATAAAGAGGTGATAATATGAAGAAAGTTAATATTAAAAAGTTCTTAGTGTTATTTTCACTGCTTGTATGTGTATTCTGCATGACAGCCTGCGATTCATCTAATGGTACTATATCGACAGCAAGCGCAAAGCTGGAACATAAGAATATGATTATTCAGGTGTATCAGTCATATTTAACAGACTGGACAACTGATATGATTACATATCTTGATGCAAATGATTCTGACAAGATAACATCAGATGCAGAGTCAGCTTACCCACTTGCACTTGTTAACGGCAAACAGTACATTATAGACCAGAACGGTCTTACAGCAAAGACTATAGGTTTCTATAACAGCTGGAACAGTACAAGAGGTGAGTTAGGTGCTCTTGAGAGCATTGGAAATATTAACATAGCAGTTAATAAGGACACTGGAAAGTTATGTACTATAACAGTTGATGCAGCATACGAGAAGAATAGCAAGGTATCATTTGAATTCGTAATCAATGATGACTTTACACTTGAAAATGGTGCTATCAATCCAACATATACTACAGGCCAGAAGATGACTAAGGCAGTTATGAATACAATTATCGGTATGGGTACAGTATTTATCGTACTTATATTCATTTCATTCATAATTGGTCTGTTTAAGTATATAAGTGTTTTTGAGAATAAGAGTAAAGCTAAGAATGAAGCATCAACAGATGCTCAGGGCGTTAATAATGCAATAGCACAGATAGTTTCTAATGAGGAACAGGAAGAAGAGGTAGATGACCTTGAACTTATTGCCGTTATAACAGCAGCTATTGCAGCATCAGAGAATACATCTACAGACGGACTTGTTGTTCGTTCAATCAGAAAGGTTAATAGCAGGAGGAAATAATTATGAAGAATTATACAATAACAGTTAATGGTAATGTATATGATGTTACTGTAGAAGAAGGAACAGGAAGCAGTGCACCAGCAGCAAAGACAGCAGCACCTAAGGCAGCACCTAAGGCTGCACCAGCAGGCGCACAGGGTGCCGTTAAGGTTAACGCACCTATGCCAGGTAAGATACTTAAGGTAAATGCAGCAGCAGGCGCAGCAGTAAAGAAGGGCGATGTTTTAGTTGTTCTTGAAGCTATGAAGATGGAGAATGAAATCTGTGCACCACAGGATGGTACAGTTGCAACAGTTGAATGTGCAGCAGGTGATTCTGTAGAGTCAGGTAAAGTATTAGTTTCTATGAACTAATTGTTATATCAATTAGATGTGTAGAGATAATATACGGAGGTAAAAAATGGAATATATTTTATCAACATTGGGAAACCTCGTACACCAGACAGCATTCTTTAACCTCACATGGGGTAACTATCTGATGGTTCTGGTTGCACTGTTTTTCATGTATTTAGCGATTAAAAAAGAATATGAACCTCTGCTTTTAGTACCTATTTCTTTCGGTATGTTACTTGTTAATCTTTTTCCAGATATCATGTTATCTATTGAAGATTCAAGTAATGGTGTAGGTGGTTTATTACATTACTTTTATTTATTAGATGAATGGAGTATTCTTCCATCACTTATTTTCCTTGGAGTTGGTGCCATGACAGACTTCGGTCCACTTATTGCCAACCCTAAGAGCTTCCTTTTAGGAGCTGCTGCACAGTTTGGTATATTCGCAGCATATATAATGGCTATATTTATGGGATTCCCAGATAAGGCAGCCGCAGCTATATCTATTATCGGTGGAGCTGATGGCCCTACATCAATCTTCCTTGCAGGTAAGCTTGGTCAGACTAGGTATATGGGACCTATTGCGGTTGCAGCATATTCATATATGTCTTTAGTACCTATTATACAGCCACCTATTATGAAGCTGTTAACTACTCAGAAGGAAAGAGAAGTCAAGATGGAACAGTTAAGACCTGTATCTAAGCTTGAAAAGATTCTTTTCCCTATTGTAGTTACAATAGTTGTTGTACTTATTCTTCCAACAACAGCACCACTTGTAGGTATGCTTATGCTTGGTAACTTATTCAGAGAATCAGGTGTTGTTAAGCAGCTTACAGAAACAGCATCTAATGCACTTATGTATATCGTAGTTATTATACTTGGTACATCAGTAGGTGCTACAACAAGTGCAGAAGCATTCCTTAATCTTGATACTTTAAAGATTGTTGCACTTGGTCTTATCGCTTTCTGCTTTGGTACAGCAGCAGGTGTTGTATTTGGTAAGATTATGTGTAAAGTTACACATGGTAAGGTTAATCCACTTATCGGTTCAGCAGGTGTATCTGCGGTTCCTATGGCAGCCAGAGTTTCACAGAAGGTTGGTTCTGAGGCAGATCCTTCTAACTTCCTTCTGATGCATGCTATGGGTCCTAATGTTGCCGGTGTTATTGGTACAGCGGTTGCAGCGGGTACATTTATGGCGATGTTTGGTGTCATGTAAAAACGGACTAAGAGGCTCTAAGCTCGCATAATACGCGGGCTAAGACCCTCTAAGTCCGTAAGAAGTTGCTGTCGCAACTTCCAAAAGGTTAAAGTTGTTCGCAGATTATGCGGACTAAGACCTTCTAAATTCATTAGAAGTTGCTATTGCAACTTCTATAGAGTTACAGACTTTGCGGGCTAAGACCCTCTAAGTCCGTAAGAAGTTGCTGTCGCAACTTCCAAAGGGTTAAAGCTACTTGCAGAATATGTGGGCTAAGACCCTCTCATAATCAATTTATTACTTTATATATAGAAATATATAGGAGGAGTTTAAGATGGCAGATCAGGTTAAAAAACCATTAAAAATAACTGAAACTGTATTAAGAGATGCTCATCAGTCACTTATTGCTACTAGAATGACTACAGAGCAGATGCTTCCAATCATAGACAAGATGGATAAGGTTGGTTATCATTCAGTTGAGTGCTGGGGCGGTGCTACATTTGATGCATCACTTCGTTTCCTTAAGGAAGATCCTTGGGAAAGACTTCGTAAGTTAAGAGATGGTTTTAAGAATACAAAGTTACAGATGTTATTCAGAGGACAGAATATCCTCGGATACAATCATTATGCAGATGACGTTGTAGAATATTTCGTACAGAAGTCTATTGCTAATGGTATTGATATAATCAGAATATTTGACTGTTTCAATGATTTAAGAAATCTTAAGTCATCAGTTGAGGCAGTTAAGCTTGTTAAGAAGGAAAATCCTAATGCTCACGCACAGATAGCGCTTTGCTATACACTTGGTGATGCATATACTCTTGATTACTGGAAAGAAACAGCCAAGAGAATTGAGGATATGGGTGCAGATTCTATCTGTATTAAGGATATGGCAGGTTTACTTGTTCCTGCTAAGGCTACAGAGCTTGTACAGGCATTAAAGGAAGGTTCTTCACTTCCTATTCAGATGCATACACATTATACATCTGGTGTTGCTTCAATGACATATATGAAGGCAGTTGAAGCCGGTGCTGATATCATTGATACAGCTATGTCACCATTCTCAATGGGAACATCACAGCCAGCTACAGAGGTTATGGTAGAGGCGTTTAAGGGTACCGAGTACGATACAGGTCTTGACCAGAACCTTCTTGCTGAAATAGCTGCTTACTTCCAGCCAATGAGAGAAGAAGCATTAAAGTCAGGTCTTATGAATACTAAGGTTCTTGGTGTTAATATCAAGACATTATTATATCAGGTACCTGGTGGTATGCTTTCTAACCTTGTATCACAGCTTAAGGAAGCTGGTGCAGAAGATAAGTATCAGGCAGTTCTTGAGGAAATTCCTAAGGTTCGTAAGGACTTTGGTGAACCACCTCTTGTTACACCATCATCACAGATTGTTGGTACACAGGCTGTTCTTAATGTATTACAGGGCGAGCGTTATAAGATGATTACTAAGGAATCTAAGAAGGTTCTTATGGGTGAGTTTGGACAGACAATCAAGCCATTCAACCCAGAAGTACAGAAGAAGGCTATAGGTGATGCTACACCTATCACATGCCGTCCAGCAGACCTTATCGAGCCACAGCTTGAGAAGTTCAAGAATGACCCAGTTGTACAGCAGTACAAGCAGCAGGATGAGGATGTGCTTTCATATGCATTATTCCCAGCAGTTGCAACTGAGTTCTTCAAGTACAGAGAAGCACAGCAGAAGAAGGTTGACCCTGCTAAGGCTGATACAGCTAATAAGGCATATCCAGTTTAATAACATAACTGGTCTTGATATTGATAAATAATTATGAGATGATTATTGTGTATTGTATAATATATAATAATCATCTCATTTTGATATAATGAGCGAAAAAAAAGATGTGCATTGCATTAAAGACCATAATGTTATAACAGCTTGAACGTATAAAAGAAGATTAGGAGGATACATATATGCCAAATATTAACTGGAATGCAAATGATTATAAAAATGGTTTTTCTTTCGTGCCGGAGTATGGAGAATCGGTTATTAATCTTATAACGAAGGACAAAGGCAGCCGTGTTATTGACCTTGGCTGCGGTAATGGCATGCTTACTGATAAGCTTGCAGAAAAAGGCTATGATGTAACAGGAATAGATGATTCGGTTGATATGCTTGAGCTTGCCAGAAAGGAATATCCCGATTATAACTTTGTTAAAGGTAATGCTATTGATTTTAATCTTGATAAAAAGGCAGATGTTATATTTTCTAATGCAGTATTTCATTGGATAGATGAAGAAAAACAGCAGGCTATGTTAAACAACGTATATGATAATCTTAAAGAGGGCGGAGAGCTTGTGTGCGAATTCGGCGGTTATGGATGTGCGGAGTCGGTTCACAGTACACTTGAACAGATATTTGCAGGGCATGGCTTAAAATATAAGAGAGTATTCTACTTCCCAACTATCGGTCAGTATGCGCCTTTGCTTGAAAAAGCAGGTTTCAGGGTAGAATATGCTGTATTATTTGACAGACCTACAAAGCAGGTGGGTGATAATGGACTTGCCAACTGGATTAATATGTTTGTAAAGAAGCCTTTTGAAGGTGTAAATGAAGACATAAAGCAGGAAATAATAGAAGAAACTGTAGAAAAGTTAAGAGCGAAGCTTTATATAGAGGACTGCTGGATAGTGGATTATGTGAGGATAAGATTTAGAGCTGTAAAATAGTTGTAATAAATTCATATGAGTTATTTATTAAATAATGCATAAAGGCTAATCAAGTTAACATAATGAAGCTTACATTAAAATGGCAGTTGACATATGGGCTGTCAAAAAGTAATATTAGATAAGTGTTTGCGTGCACTAATTAGATAAAATATATAGTTAGAATATATAAAATGGAGGAATGATATGAGAATAGGTATTATCGGATATGGTAACTTAGGCAGAGGTGTGGAATGTGCTATTAAGCAGAATGAAGATATGGAGTTAGTAGCTGTATTTACGAGACGTGCACCAGAAAGCGTTTCTATATTAACGAAGGAAGCTGCAGTTTGCTCTATAGAAGATATAGAACAGTGGAAGGATAAGATTGATGTAATGATCCTTTGCGGTGGAAGTGCTACTGATTTACCGGTACAGACACCAAAGTTTGCAGAAATGTTTAATGTTGTTGACAGCTTTGACACACATGCAAGAATTCCAGAACATTTTGACAATGTTGATGCAGCAGCCAAGAAGAGCGGACATATCGGAATTATCTCAGTAGGCTGGGACCCAGGAATGTTCTCTTTGAATCGTATGTATGCCAATGCTATATTACCAGATGGCAAGGATTATACATTCTGGGGCAAGGGTGTAAGTCAGGGACATTCAGATGCTATCAGACGTGTTGAAGGCGTTAAGGATGGCAAGCAGTACACAATTCCTGTAGAGTCAGCATTAGAGGCAGTAAGAAATGGTGAAAATCCAGAACTTACAACAAGACAGAAGCATACAAGAGAGTGTTTCGTTGTACTCGAAGAGGGCGCAGATGCCGCAAAGGTTGAGGAAACAATCAAGAATATGCCTAATTACTTTGCTGATTATGATACAACAGTACATTTTATAAGCGAAGAAGAATTAAAGAAAAACCACAGTGGAATTCCACACGGCGGTTTTGTTATCCGTACAGGAAAGACAGGCTGGAATAAGGAAAACAGCCACGTTATAGAATATAGCTTAAAGCTTGATTCTAATCCTGAATTTACATCATGTGTAATCGTGGCATATGCAAGGGCAGCTTATCGTCTTTATAAGGAAGGTCAGAGCGGCTGCAAGACAGTATTTGATATTGCGCCAGCATACCTCAGCGCTAAGGACGGAGCAGAGCTTAGAAAGAACCTTCTGTAATCGTGTTCTTATGCAAAATGTGTATAAGTAATGAACTGCGCTGGAGAAAAGAATAATAAAGAGAGAATACCTCGTAGGCAGTAGTCAGGGATGGAATTCATTAGTCCCTGTCATCATAATAAAATAAAAGAAATTCTGCTATGACATAATGTTTTTGGGTGACCAACATTATGTTGTAGCGGAATAATGGAGTATGTTTAGATGATTAAGTTAGAAAGATATGAGGTCATGAACTTTGAAAATGCTATGAGAGGTGCAAGAAACCCTCTTAATAGCTGGGCAAGAATGGACAGCAAAACAGAGAATGGTGTATTTACATTTGGCCCTAATGACTTAGACCTTGCCAAAAGACTTTGCAGGGCGGGTTCAGACCACAGAAAGTTTATAAGACAGATATTTGTAACAGTTGATATAACTGCACCAATATATTGGTGGAAAGAATATGACACATATAAGGTTGGAACAGTTGCCAACTCAACAAGTACAATGCACAAAATTCACAGCAAGCCATTTGAAATGAGTGACTTCAGTGTTGACCATTGTACAGATGCTGCACTTGATATGATGCAGAAGAATATTGACTTTTTAGAGGGTGTCCGCAGGGAGTTCGTTGAAACTAAGGACAAGAACCTCTGGTACAGCCTTATCCAGCTTCTTCCTGAAAGCTATAACCAGATGAGAACATGTACATTTAATTATGAAAATCTTGCAGGAATGTACTATTCAAGAAGAAACCATAAGCTCGCCGAATGGCATACATTCTGCGACTGGGCTTTGGGATTACCTTATTTTAAGGAACTTCTTGTTCAGGAAGAAACTGAATAATATTAGGGCAGTTGAAAGGATATAGATGAGCAGTGTTATAATAATAGGTGGTGGCGCTGCCGGAATGATGGCTGCCATTATGGCGGCAAGAAACGGGCATAGTGTTACACTTATGGAAAAGAACGAAAAGCTTGGAAAGAAGCTTTTTATAACGGGTAAAGGCAGATGTAACTTTACCAATGCAGGTGATGAAGAGGATATAAGACAGAGTGTTGTAACTAATCCTAAGTTTATGTACAGCGCATTTAAAGGATTTTCAAACTATGATGTTATGGGTTTCTTTGATGAACTTGGACTTAAGTTTAAGATAGAAAGAGGCAACCGATGTTTTCCAGAGTCTGACCATTCCTCAGACGTCATATCAGCACTTGCAAGGGAAATGCGTAAGCTTAAGGTCAATGTCCTGCTTAACACAGAAGTTCTTGAGGTGCTGACAGAAGAGCCAGAGGATGGCGTTAAGAGGTTTAGTGGTGTTAAGTACAGGGAACTGTCTTCTGATAAGAAACAGACATTGAAAGCTGATGACTGCATAATCGCCACGGGTGGTAATTCATATTCAAGTACGGGTTCGACAGGTGACGGCTACAGATTTGCAAAGAGCCTGTCACATATGGTCACTCCGGTTATTCCGGCGCTTGTTCCACTTACGATAAGGGAAGAGTGGGCTTCTGAGCTTATGGGTCTTAGTCTTAAGAACATATCTATAAGCATAAAAGATAATAAAAAGGAAGTATACAGTGACTTTGGCGAAATGCTTTTTACACATTTCGGTGTGAGCGGTCCTGTTATTCTTAGTGGTAGCAGCTATACGACAGCAATATTAAGAAAAAGACCGCTTAAGCTTATAGTTGACTTAAAGCCGGCATTGTCAGAAGAGCAGCTTGATGAGAGAATATTAAGGGACTTCTCGGAAGAAAAGAACAAGGCATACCGCAATTCACTTGATAAGCTGCTTCCTAAGAAGCTGATACCTGTAATAGTAAGGCTTAGTGATATTAATAAAGATAAAAAGGTCAATGAGATAACAAAGCAGGAAAGATTAAGACTTGTTCATCTTATCAAAAATCTTGAAATGATAATCACAGGAACAAGGGGCTTTAATGAAGCGATTATCACACAGGGCGGTGTCAATGTGAAGGAGATTAATCCGTCAACTATGGAGTCAAAGCTTGTAAAAGGTGTGTACTTTGCAGGTGAGGTGCTTGATGTTGATGCTGTTACAGGTGGTTTTAATCTTCAGGTAGCGTGGTCAAGTGCTTATGCGGCGGCAACACACATTTTCTGATATAATACGTAATAATGTAAATGCATAAAAAATATTTTGCTAATAAAGATAAAAGCAGAAAATTAAAAACAATTATAGAAGTGGAGAATGGTTATGGCATATTCAGTAGCAATAGATGGACCAGCAGGAGCTGGAAAAAGTACAATAGCAAAGCTCATTTCCAGGGAAATGGGATATATATATGTAGATACAGGCGCTATGTATAGGGCAATGGCAGTATATTTCAGTAAGAATAAGGTTAATCCTGAGGATGAGAGTGCTATCAATGAGGCTGTCAAAAATGTTGATATAAAGATAGAATATCAGAATGGTGAACAGCAGGTAATCCTTAACGGTGAAAATGTTACAGGGCTTTTAAGAACAGAAGAAACAGGCAATATGGCATCTAAGACTTCTAAGTATAAGGAAGTAAGAAGCAAGCTTGTAGAGCTTCAGAGAGAGCTTGCAAAGACTACTGACGTGGTTATGGACGGAAGAGATATAGGAACAACAGTGCTTCCAGATGCATTTGTTAAAATATATCTTACAGCAAGTTCAGATGCAAGGGCTAAAAGAAGATATGATGAACTTGTGGCTAAGGGTGAGCAGTGTGACTTATCAGCTATAAAGGAAGATATTGAAAAGAGAGATTATCAGGATATGCACAGGGAAATATCACCTCTTAAGCAGGCAGAAGATGCAGTGCTGCTTGATACATCTGATATGAATATAGAGCAGGTTGTTGCAGCTATGAGGGATATTATCGATAATGCTGTAAAGAACAAGTAATATTATCAATAGAAGTGTCAGAAGATACAGAGTGCAGAATTAAAGGTAATAAATATGGCAGAAAAAAAAGTTATCCTTGCTAAGTCAGCAGGTTTTTGTTTTGGTGTTCACAGAGCTGTTGATACAGTGTATGAACGAACAGATAAGAAAAATGTATACACGTATGGACCTATCATTCACAACGAAGAGGTTGTAAAGGACCTTGAGAGCAAAGGTGTTAAGGCTATATCGGATATCTCTGATATTGATACTGGGGTTGATGGTAATGCTACAGTTATTATAAGGTCTCACGGGGTATCAAAGAGTGTATACGACAGTATCAGAAGTAAGAATTATGAGATAGTTGATGCAACATGTCCATTTGTATTAAAAATTCATCGTATAGTAGAAGAAGAAAGTGCTAAAGGAAAGCAGATAATTATAATCGGCAATGAAAAGCATCCGGAAGTTGAGGGCATAATGGGATGGTCACATAGTCCCGTTATGGTGGTCGATTCAGTAGAAAAAGCTGAGGAATTACAGGTTGATGGACAAAAAGAGGTAATAATTGTATCCCAGACGACATTTAATTACAATAAATTTAAAGAATTAGTTGAAATTATAGGGAAAAAGGGTTACAATATTACTATTAAAAATACTATTTGTAATGCCACAGAGGAACGTCAGACTGAGGCAAGACATATTGCACACAAAGTTGATGCAATGATTGTCATCGGTGACAAGAGTAGTTCTAATACAAGAAAACTGTATGAGATTTGTAAAGTCGAATGTGAGAATACATTTTACATTCAAACTTTAAAAGATCTGGACTTACATAGTCTGGATTCGGTAAACAGCATAGGTATTACAGCTGGGGCATCTACCCCGAACAATATCATTGAGGAGGTTTATACTAATGTCAGAGAATTTTGCAGAGATGTTAGCTAACGAAGAATGGAAGGAAATTCATACAGGAGAAGTTGTTGATGGCACTGTTATAGCAGTTAAAGAAGACCAGATTGTCCTTAACATAGGCTATAAGGCTGATGGTATTATCACAAGAAGTGAATATTCATCACAGCCAGGACTTGATCTTACAACAGTTGTTTCTGTTGGTGATGAGATGAAGGCTAAGGTTCTTAAGCTTAACGATGGCGAAGGTCAGGTACTTCTTACATATAGAAAGCTTGTTGCCGATAACGGAAGCAAGAAGCTTGAAGAAGCATTTAATAACAATGAACCTGTAACAGCAACAGTAACAAGAGTTATCAAGGGTGGTCTTGAAGTTGTTGTTGATGAAACAAGAGTATTTATTCCAGCAAGCCTTGTTTCAGATTCTTATGTAAAGGATTTCTCAGATTACGCTGGCAAGGAAGTAACATTTGTATTAACAGAATACGACCCAAAGAACAGAAAAGTTATCGGTGACTGCAAGCAGCTCATCGTTGCAGCTAAGAAGGCTGCACAGGAAGAACTTCTTTCTAAGATTAAGGAAGGAGATACAATCGAAGGTACAGTTAAGAATGTAACAGACTTTGGTGCATTTATCGACCTTGGTGGAGTTGATGGACTTCTTCACATCTCAGAGATGTCTTGGGGAAGAACAGAGAATCCTAAGAAGGTATACAAGGTTGGCGACTCAGTTAAATGTTTCATCAAGGAAATCAATGGCGATAAGATTGCACTTTCAGTTAAGTATCCAGACCAGAATCCTTGGAATGATGCATCTACAAAGTATGCTATAGGTAATGTTGTTACTGGTAAGGTAGCAAGAATGACAGACTTTGGTGCTTTCGTTCAGCTTGAAGATGGTATTGACGCATTACTTCATGTATCTCAGATATCAAGAGAACACATCAACAAGCCAGAAGATGTATTAAAGATTGGCCAGGAAGTTACAGCTAAGGTTGTTGACCTTAACGAAGCTGAGAAGAAGATTAGCTTAAGCATGAAGGCTTTATTAGATGATTCAGCAGAGCAGGAAGAAGCTCAGACAGAGGAATAATAATTAAATAAAACCAATATTGGAAACCTGATGTGAAAGCATCAGGTTTCTTTGATATGTGGCTTTTTGGTAAAAACGTGGGGAAATGTTAAGTTGTTGATAGCAAAATTTTGTTTTGAAGTGTAGTAATGATGAATTAAATATATCTTTTGAGGGTGAGGTAAGTGCGTCCTTTTCTTGTTTCACTTTCATCCCCAACATATATGAACTTTCCAGTGCCACGGATTACAAGAATATCATCCGGTTTTAAGTGAGCACTCTTATTTTCTATACACTGCCCATTTACATATATTTTCTTAGAGGAGAACAGCTCGTTGGAATTACTTCTTGAAAGCTTTGTTATGGAGGCGACAACAGCATCTATACGGGGAGAAGCTGCTATTATACGTATATCCTCAAGCTCAGGCTTTAAGGCAGGAACATCCTCTTCACAGACAGAACAGTGGATATGGGTGTGTCTTATAGTATCAAGATTATCGCATATATAGTCAGCTATATGTGATATGCAGAATATATACGCATCAGAATCTTTTATTATGATATCACCTATGAGCTCACGTTCAATGCCAAGGTTCATAAGTGCGCCAAGATAATCACGATGTTCAAGCTTTTCGGCAAACTTAACAGAAAGAGGGCTTATCATTAATGTAGTTATGGGATAACCGGCATCATAGCCATAGTCCTCAGGCGAGCCAAAGCGGATAAGCTGGCGTTCGCATACAGAATTGCCGCCGTATATATCATAACGTATAAAAGATAATTCCTTTTTAAATGAGGCGACAACTGCCAGTTCGCTTATACTAAGAAAGTTTGTGTAGGTATATATGTTGTGGTGAAATGCCTGATTAGCGGTATCAAGCACTTTTCGTTTTAATAATTCATCTTCATTCATATGTGTGGTATCCTTTCGGGAGTATTTTAAGTATCATTATAAGATGTTGGGGTCAAAAGCCCCCAACTATGATACCTATGAATTGTTCCGTGCTGCGCACTCTCACAATTCTCCCCAATATTCGCATATCGTGGGACTATCATCCCACTTTTATGCTCATATTGGGGC
>OGEO01000048.1_pt1 | contig 137715 bp, 115 predicted proteins | sample 1570661 | NCBI WGS metagenome assembly OGEO01 (sample SAMEA2582142, study PRJEB24529) | metagenome | biome: Human gut stool | place: China | collected 2011
GGATTGTCCAGACAGTGTAAACTTTGCTAATTTGGATGATTGCGGATATTCATTTAATTTTATAAGATTCTAATACTCTATTCTTTACTCATCAAACAGGTTGAGCTTGTTGTCACGGGCTTGGTCCAGCGACATGAGCTTAGCCTGCTTTTCCTGATATTGCTGTCTGAGCTGCTCATAGCGTGTGGCGAGCTCATCCACGTAGTTCTTTCTCTGCTTGGGATCCATGAGACGGGCAGCGATGATCGGCGGCTGACTGGCATCTTTGGTCCATATCACGGGAGCATCATAGACAGGTGCGATCTTCAGAGCCACATGCAACTCGCTCGTCGTGGCTCCACCGATAAGCAATGGGATGTGCATACCCGCCTTTTGCAACTCTTCGGCCACATGCACCATCTCACCAAGTGAGGGAGTAATGAGACCGCTCAGTCCGATGAAGTCGACATGGAGCTGACGGGCTTTGGCCACAATTTGCTCAGCGGGCACCATCACGCCGAGGTCGATAACTTCATAGTTGTTGCAGGAGAAAACTACACCGACGATATTCTTTCCGATGTCGTGGACATCACCCTTAACAGTAGCTAACAGCACACGCCCGGCTGTAGCTGCACCCTCCTTCTTCTCTGCCTCGATATAAGGCTGAAGGATAGCGACAGCCTGCTTCATCGTGCGCGCTGTCTTCACCACTTGTGGGAGAAACATCTTACCGGCTCCGAACAGTGTACCGACCTCGTTCATGCCATTCATCAGCGGCCCCTCAATGATATCGACAGCATGGGGATACTTTTCAAGTGCTTCGTGGAGATCAGCATCCATATATTTTCCAATACCTTTTCTCAAAGCATAGCCCAGACGACTCTCCACACTCTCCTTGCGCCAAGCCTCGTCTGAGACTACTACCGTCTTGCCACCTTGTGAGGCTGCAAGTTTGGCGGCCTCCTGTTCGGCACGTTTCCTTTCAGCCAGCTCCACCAAGTCCTCAGAAGCACCCTGCCGACGGTTGAGGATGACATCTTCGATGATGGTCAGTTCGTCGGAAGGTATATCAGCGTAAGTCACCTTAGTAGCCGGATTGACGATACCAAAGTCCATACCCTGCTCAATGGCATGATAGAGGAACACAGCGTGCATCGCCTCGCGGATGTAGTTGATACCACGGAATGAGAAGCTAAGGTTGCTCACGCCACCACTCACGTGCACTCCTTTGAGATGCTTGCGCATCCAACCTGTAGCCCGGATGAAGTCCAGAGCATAGCTGTCGTGCTCGGCAATACCGGTAGCCACAGACAGGATGTTAGGATCGAAGATGATGTTCAACGGATCCATCCCCACTTGCTCAACCAATATATGATAAGCGCGCTCTGCAATTTCTATTTTCCGCTCGTAGGAGGTAGCCTGTCCCTGCTCGTCAAAGCACATCACTACAACGGCAGCTCCAAAACGCTTCACGTCCTTGGCATGGCTGATGAAAGCGCTCTCGCCCTCTTTCAGTGAGATGGAGTTGACGATACACTTGCCCTGCATACATTTCAGTCCGGCCATGATCACCTCCCAGTCGGAAGAGTCGATCATCACGGGCACACGGGCGATGTCGGGGTCACTGGTGATGAGATTGAGAAACTTCACCATCTCGGTCTTGGCATCGAGCAGACCATCGTCCATGTTGATGTCAATCACGAGGGCTCCGTCCTCGACCTGCTTGCGGGCGATCTCCAAAGCCTCTGTATATTGTTTTTGTTCGATGAGTCTCAGAAATTTGCGGCTACCGGCCACATTGCAGCGCTCGCCAACGTTGACGAAGCGCACCGCCGGCGTGACGTCGAGCAATTCCAGTCCCGACAGCCAAAGGGTTTCTGAGCGTGGCACGACACGATGAGGCTGATAGTTTTTGGCTTTCTCTGCAAAAGCCTGGATAAACTCAGGCGTGGTGCCGCAACAACCTCCGACGATATTGACGAGTCCCTCCTTCATAAACACTTCCATCTCTCCGGCCATCTGCTCGGCCGTCTCGTCGTATTGCCCCATGGCGTTGGGGAGTCCGGCATTGGGATAGACGCTGATAAAGAAAGGAGCACGTGCAGCCAAAGTCCTGAGATAAGGCAGCATCTGCGGCGCACCAAACGAGCAGTTGAGTCCCACCGAGAAGATGGGATAATCAGCGATACTGGCCAAGAAAGCCTCAAGGGTCTGTCCACTCAGCGTGCGTCCGGCAAGGTCACTGATGGTCACGCTGACCATAATGGGCAGCTTACGTCCGGCTTTCTCCATGGATTGCACCGAAGCATCGATAGCTGCCTTACAGTTGAGCGTGTCAAAGACTGTCTCGATGATGATGGCGTTGACATCTCCGCGGATCAGCGCCTCCGCCTCTTCGCAATAGGCATCGAAGAGCTCGTCGTAGTGAAGGTCACGCGCTGACGGGTCACTGACATCGGGGCTCATGGAGCAGGTCTTGTTGGTAGGTCCTACAGAACCGCACACAAAACGAGGATGTTCGGGAGTGGAATATTCCTCAGCGCACTGTCTGGCAATGCGCGCACCCTCATAAGCCATCTCTGCGCAGTCAGCCTCGAGATGATAGTCGGCCTGCGATATACGCTGCGAGGAGAAAGTGTTGGTGGTGATGATGTCGGCTCCTGCGGCCAGATATTGCCGGTGGATGTCCATGATCACCTCAGGCTTGGTAATATTCAGCATATCGTTGTTACCCTCCATCTGCACGTCAACACCAGCATAGCGGCTACCACGGAAATCGGACTCGTAGAGCCCATACCTCTGAATCATGGTTCCCATGGCACCGTCCAGCACCACAAGTCTCTCTTTTACAATCTCTTCTAGCATATATGTGTATTTCGGTTTTCTGTTGTTGCCCTATCCTCTGCCGCGGTCTGTATCATGGTAGAAAGCAGGCTCCAACCGTCGTCATCCTTTAGAAATGCTTGATGGCACGGTCCATCTCGCGCCGGTCCTCTTTCTCTTTGAGCGTCTGTCGCTTATCAAACTCTTTCTTACCTCTTGCCAATGCTATGTCCACCTTTGCCCTGCCGTGTCCGTCAATAAACATCAGCGTAGGCACGATAGTATAGCCCGGTGTCTTACTATCCTCAGCCAGTCGGCGTATCTCGCGTTTGGTAAGCAGCAGTTTTCGGTCACGTTTGGCCTCATGATTGGAATAAGATCCGTAGAAATAAGGAGATATATTCATTCCCTTAACCCATACCTCACCATTGTTGATATAGCAAAAGGCATCCACAAGCGAAGCTTTGCCCAGTCTCACGGATTTAATCTCAGTACCAGTAAGCACAATACCTGCTGTGTAGGTGTCTACGAAAATATATTCAAACGACGCCTTCTTGTTCTTTATTTGTACAGGACTTTTCTTGCGAAGTTCTTGTTGTTCCTTGTTCATCTTTCCATCTTTCTTTTCTCAACCGCTACTTGTCGATAACTGCAAAATCATTGATATGGTCATCGACATACTGCGCCACGGCTTCGGTGAACTCCTCCTCATGCTCGACGAAATAGTCATCGAAATCGTCGAATTCGGGATAGCGCTCATAGAGGGCATCGAACTCCTCTTGGGTGCAGTCATGCTCGATCTCGAGACGATATTTCTTGAAATAGCGGCTACATTTATCCAATAACTTATACAAGTCGCGCAGGCCCCACTCTCTGACAGCCTTACCAAATGGGTTGAAAAAGATGAACTCTCCCAGCCCGTTGTGGATCAGCTCGATGAAGCCACCGTCCATCACGCTGTCGCGAAGCATCAGATAGCCCAGCAGCGTGATTTGATCGGAATTGAGCTCACCCATGTTGTCGGCATTCAGCTCTCCACCGATAGCCTCCCGGATCGCTCCGGCAAAAGCCTCCAGAAAGTTGTCCATGCCTGCTGTCGCAGCCTGGCGCAACACGGCATCGTCTATGTGCACTTGTACCATTGTTCTAAATCTTACTTTTACATGCAAAGATACGAAAATTTAGTGTAGTAAGAGAGAAATCACTAAAAAATACACATTAATAATGAAAAATATCGATTTATCTGAAACAAAACCGCTATCTTTGCATGAGATAAAGGTTTATCAAGACTTCAAGTTTTATATGATGAAAATTCGTAAAACGTTGCTTAGTCCCCTCTTCGCCTGCTGTGCTGCCCTTGCGATGCTGATGGGCAACTCGGCCTGCAGTGGTGACAACAAGGATCAACTGGAAAGCACTGTAGACTCTTTTTCTACAGCTTATTTCAATTGGCGTTTCCCTGCGGCTCTGAAATATTGCACGCCACAATCGCGGCAATGGCTGGTATTTGCAGCCAGTCAGGTCAACAAAAGTGATGTTGAGGCACTACGCAATAAACAGGAAGGTGCCAGTTGCAAAATCGACGATATAGATTTCAAAGATGACTCCACTGCTACGGTCAAGGTAGTAGTGAGCAACTTTCTCGCCATGGACACTATCGGACTCGCTCCACAGGCCATAGCAGAGAAGACTTTTCACCTTCATGCTATCGAGCGGCAAGGCACATGGAAAATTGCTCTTGAGGGTCTGCCAAACTAAGAACCCATTAAATCTAACAACTTCCAGCCTTATCATAAATGCAAAAAGCCTTTTGTTGAGATGGTCAAACAATTGTCAGCCATATGAACAACGTTCGTTTGACTTTATGTATAACGTTCGTTTGACCAAACGTACGACGATCGTTTGACCAACTATGCAAAGGTTGTTTTACTAATACATAACGATTGTTCTACAATTATATGACGATAACAACGCAAATGAATATTATCATTTTCATGTTCAAGTAGACGGCAATAGCGTCCAACACAGACCAATGAGAATATAACAATTAGGCAACTTTCTTTCTTACAGGTAAAAAATATTCCCCATCAGCTCATCTAAATAGAAGAACCAATGGAGAATAAAAGAACTATGGGCAAGGGACTTTCTCACTCAAAGGTAAAACTAAATGTCACTCACTCCAGCCATAGAAAGAGCATTATAGTGCATGAGAATCGGGAAAGTCTCCACTCATGTATCATATTAATATTCTCCCCAAGCCTTGATATCTATATCACCTGGCTTCAAGGTACAGAATGCATTAATGAAGGCACAGGCCAATCGGCTGTTGGTGATCAAAGGCACATTGAGGTCAATGGCAGCACGACGAATCTTGTAACCATTGGTCAACTCGCGCGAGGTGAGATCCTTAGGAATGTTCACCACCATATCTATCTTCTTCTCATGTAAGAGATCAAGCGCCTGAGGCCGGCCTTCCTCAGACGGCCAGTAAACGAGCGTGTTGTACACTCCATTCTCAGTGAGATAGCGCGAAGTACCACCGGTTGCGTAAAGCTGATAGCCATGAGCCAAGAGTTGCTTGGCAGCATCGAGCATCTCCGCCTTCTGCTTGGCACCACCGGTTGAAAGCAATACGGTATGCTTAGGAATGCGCTGACCCACGGAAAGCATACTCTTGAGTAATGCCTGATTGGTGTCGTCGCCCAAGCAGCCCACTTCACCAGTAGAACTCATATCCACACCGAGCACTGGATCTGCCTTTTGCAGACGGTTGAACGAGAACTGGCTGGCCTTAATACCGACGTAGTCAAGGTCAAAGAGGTTCTTATTGGGTTTCTCAACAGGCTCTCCGAGCATCACCTTAGTAGCCAGATCGATGAAGTTGATCTTCAGCACCTTGCTCACGAAGGGGAAGGAGCGGCTGGCGCGGAGGTTGCACTCGATAACCATGATGTCATTTTCGCGGGCCATGAACTGAATGTTGAACGGACCGGAGATGTGCAGCTCCTGCGCAATCTTACGGCTGACGCGCTTGATGCGGCGCACTGTCTCGACATAGAGCTTCTGCGGAGGCAACTGCAAGGTGGCATCCCCTGAGTGGACACCAGCAAACTCGATATGTTCACTGATGGCATAAGCCATGACTTCTCCTTGCTTAGCCACACCGTCGAAGTCGATCTCCTTGGCATGCTCAATGAACTTGCTGACCACCACGGGGTGATCCTCACTGACGTTAGCAGCCAGTTTCAGGAAGCGCTCCAGCTCTTCGCGGTTGGAACAGACATTCATGGCTGCTCCGGAAAGCACATAGCTCGGACGGACCAGAACCGGGAAGCCGACGCGGTCAACAAACTTATCGATGTCATCCATCGACGTCAGTGCACTCCACTCTGGTTGGTTGATGCCATTGCGGGAAAGCATCTCCGAGAACTTCGCACGATCCTCTGCGTTGTCAATGTCTTTAGCTGCTGTACCGAGGATGTTGACATTCTCAGCATCGAGATACATGGCCAGGTTATTAGGAATCTGACCACCCGTAGAAACGATAACACCATAAGGATTCTCCATATCAATGATGTCCATGACGCGCTCAAAGGTCAACTCATCGAAATAGAGGCGGTCGCACATGTCGTAGTCCGTAGACACTGTCTCCGGGTTATAGTTGATCATGATACTGCGGTAGCCACTCTTGCGGATGGTGTTCAGAGCCTGTACACCACACCAGTCAAACTCCACGGAACTGCCGATGCGGTAAGCACCTGATCCGAGAACAATGACCGAGCGCTTATCGTTGGAGAAGCTGATGTCACTGGCCACACCGTCATAAGTCACGTAGAGGTAGTTAGTCTGAGCCGGATACTCTGCTGCCAAGGTATCGATCTGCTTAACAACCGGCAGGATGTCGTAGCTCTTGCGCAGACGGCGCACGACGAGCAAAGCCTTGTGCATGTTGCCAAGCTCCTGCTCCAATCCTACCGCACGGGCAATCTGGAAATCAGTGAAACCATAGACCTTTGCCTCACGAAGCAATTCACGGTCAAGCGTGTTGATATTGCAATGTTTCAGTCGCTCATCGATGTCGATAATGTGTTTCAGTTTATAGAGGAACCACTTATCAATCTTTGTCAAGTCATGAATCTGATCGATGGTGTAGCCCTTATGCATAGCCTTAGAGATGACGAAAACACGCTTGTCAGTAGGTTCACGAAGCGCCTCATCGATATCATCGATTTTCAACTCTTTATTCTCAACGTAGCCATGCATGCCCTGGCCGATCATGCGCAAGCCCTTCTGAATAGCTTCCTCGAAGTTACGGCCAATCGCCATCACCTCACCGACACTCTTCATGCTGGAGCCCAATTCACGGTCAACGCCACGGAACTTTGACAAATCCCAACGTGGAATCTTGCAGACCACATAGTCCAAAGCCGGCTCAAAGAATGCACTCGTTGTCTTGGTCACAGAGTTTTTCAACTCAAAGAGGCCGTAGCCCATACCAAGCTTAGCAGCCACAAAAGCCAAAGGATAACCAGTAGCCTTCGATGCCAAAGCCGAAGAACGGCTCAGACGGGCGTTAACCTCGATGACACGATAGTCCTCGGAATTGGGATCAAAGGCATACTGCACATTGCACTCACCTACGATACCTACATGGCGCACGATCTTGATGCTCAGTGCACGAAGCTTATGATATTCTGAGTTGGAGAGTGTCTGCGACGGTGCGATGACAATAGACTCACCCGTGTGGATGCCCAGCGGGTCGAAGTTCTCCATGTTACACACCGTGATGCAGTTGTCATATTTATCGCGCACCACCTCATACTCGATTTCTTTCCATCCTTTCAAGCTCTTCTCCACGAGCACCTGTGGCGAGAAAGAGAAGGCTTTCTCACAGATGCGACGCAGCTCATCGTCGTTGTCGGCAAAACCTGACCCCAGTCCGCCCAAAGCATAAGCAGCACGCACAATGACCGGATATCCCAAATCAGAAGCAGCTTTCAAAGCTTGATCCATGGTCTCGCAAGCCTCACTCTTGATCGTCTTAACATGGATCTGATCGAGTTTCTCAACAAAGCGCTCACGATCCTCCGTGTCCATGATAGCCTGAACAGGCGTACCCAAGACCCTCACACCGTATTTCTCCAGCACACCGCTCTCATAGAGTTTCACGCCACAGTTCAATGCTGTTTGTCCGCCAAAACTCAAAAGAATGCCATCGGGACGCTCCTTCTTGATGACGCACTCCACGAAATAAGGCTGTACCGGCAGGAAATAGATTTGGTCGGCAACGCCCTCGGAAGTCTGCACAGTGGCGATATTTGGGTTGATCAGCACCGTAGAGATGCCCTCTTCGCGAAGAGCTTTCAGAGCCTGAGAACCAGAATAGTCAAACTCACCGGCCTCTCCAATCTTCAATGCTCCCGAGCCGAGCAAGAGCACTTTCTTTATACTTGAATCACGCATAGCGTTTGCAATTTAGAATTAATGAAACGAAAAAGATGACATCCCTATTACTTCAGACTCTCAACAAACTTGTCGAACATGAACATTGTGTCGAGCGGACCTGCACAAGCCTCAGGGTGGAACTGAGAAGAGAACCAAGGATTGGTCTTGTGGTGGATGCCCTCATTGGAACCGTCGTTCATGTTGACGAAGAGTTCTTCCCAATCAGCGCCAAGTGTCTTACCATCAACGGCATAGCCATGGTTCTGAGAAGTAATATAGCAATTGGGTGTCCCCACCATCTGCACAGGCTGATTGTGGGAGCGGTGACCATATTTCAACTTATAGATGGTCGCACCTGAAGCTTTGCCAAGGAGTTGATTACCCATGCAGATGCCGCAGATCGGCTTACGCGAACGGCTCATCTGCTTACGTATGATGTCAACAGCAGCCTGGCAAGTGTCAGGATCACCAGGACCATTGGCAAGGAAAAGGCCATCGAAGTCCATGTCGGTATAGTCATAGTTCCATGGCACCCGGACGACCTCAACACCACGATTGATGAGACAACGGATGATATTGGCCTTCACGCCACAGTCGACGAGAACTACTTTCTTGCCGGCACCTTCGTTGTAGTGGACGATCTCCTTACAGGAGACCTTCTCAACAAAGTTCACACCCTCGTACTCAGCCTTAGGCTGATTATCGGGATCATCGTCGAAAATAATCTTTCCCATCATCACACCATGCTCACGCAGCACCTTTGTAAGCTGCCGCGTGTCGATGCCCGTGATACCGGGCACATGCTCGCGCTTAAGCCATGAAGCAAGGCTTTCTACGGCATTCCAGTGGTTGTACTCTTCACTATAGTCAGATACGATGATGGCAGAAGCGTAGATCTTGTCACTCTCCATAAAGGTGGGCAGTCCGTTCTTTTCCAAAGTAAACGGCGGCACGCCGTAGTTGCCTACTAAAGGAAAGGTCAGTGTCATCAGCTGTCCGGCATAGGAAGGGTCGGTGAGGGATTCGGGATAACCCATCATAGCTGTATTGAACACCACTTCGCCGGCTACGGGTTGGTCGTAGCCAAACGACTTGCCATGGAACTTTGTCCCATCAGACAACACCAAGGTTACATTCTTCATCATTTCGCGTTATTATGGTCTATTGATTGTGATGCGAAAGGCTTGTACACCTTCTCATAATAATTCACATAAGCCTGGTTGCACTGACGGGTGCCACCAGGCGTGGGATAGTGTCCGGAGAAATACCAATCACCCGGATGGTTGGGGATAGCCTGATGCAGGCCGTCGAGACTCTGATACACAATGTCGATCGGAGTCGTCATGCCCTCGGGACGAAGCATCTCCACGATCTTATGGTTGATCTCATCGACTGTGAACGGTGCATAGATGTCACGCACAGCATTCTGCATCTCTTCACGGGGCTTTGCCAGTTCAGCAAGGCACTCGTTATAGACCTTCTCAAGCACGTTTTCCATACCACGTTCCTTGAGCAGGGCAACAGTAGCACGGAAGACACAGAATTCCTCCAGACGTGGCATGTCGATGCCATAGTAGTCGGGGTAGCGGATCTGCGGCGCCGAGCTGACCATGACGATCTTGTTAGGATGAAGACGGTCGAGAATATGGAGAATGCTTTCCTTAAGTGTGGTACCGCGAACAATGCTGTCGTCGATGATGACGAGATTATCGATATTCGGTACAAGGGATCCGTAGGTAATATCGTATACATGTGCCGCAAGGTCATTACGGGCACTTCCCTCGGTGATGAAAGTTCGAAGTTTGATATCCTTCCATGCGACTTTCTCACAGCGCACGTATTCGTTCAGGATTTGCAAAAGCTCGTCGTGTGTCGGCGTATGTCCAAGCTGCTCGATGCGGTCGATTTTCTGATTGATGACATATTTTTTAAAGCCGTCTACCAAGCCATAGAAGGCAGCCTCAGCCGTATTGGGGATAAAGGAAAATACGGAGTGGCGTATGTCACCATTGATGGATTTCAGAATGGCAGGCATAAGTTGCTCACCCAGTTTCTTACGCTCACGGTAAATATCCTGATCCGAACCGCGTGAGAAATAGATGCGTTCGAAGGAGCATGCCGCATTATTGAGAGGTGCCAGGATCTTTTCAACCACTGTCTCACCACTGCTGCGCACGATAAGCGCCATGCCAGGCTTGAGTTCCTGAACGTCGTCGTACTCGATATCGAATGTGGTCTGAAGGACGGGGCGCTCTGAGGCAAGCACGACGACCTCATCATTCTTATAGTAGAAAGCGGGGCGGATGCCATGGGGGTCGCGCATGGCAAACATTTCACCACTGCCGGTGAGGCCCGTCACCACATAACCACCATCGAAATGCTTCATAGTGGTCTTGAGCACATTCTCCATCTTCACGTGTCCGTCGATGTAGTGTGTGATATCCTGATCAACCAATCCCAACTTCTTCGCTTCGCGGAAGTTACGCTCTACCTCGCGGTCGAGACGGTGCCCCATAAGTTCGAGCATGATATAGCTGTCGCTGTAGATGCGTGGACACTGTCCTTGGCGGGTAAGCTCTTCAAACACCTCCTCCACATTGGTCATATTGTAATTGCCGCAGAGACAGAGGTTCTTGGCTCTCCAATTGTTACGACGGAGGAAAGGGTGGACATATTTCAATCCGCTCTTGCCTGTAGTGGAGTAACGGAGATGACCCATATAGAGTTCGCCCGCAAAAGGTATCTCCTGAAGACAAGACTCGTCAAAGACGCTATTTTCCTTGACTACCTGATTGATTTGACAATTGGCAGTGCCAAAGATCTCAGTAATGGCATTAGGACCTTCCGCGCGCTCACGGAACATATATTCGTTTCCCGGCTGTGGGTTGAGCTTGACGGAAGCGATACCAGCGCCTTCCTGTCCACGGTTGTGCTGTTTCTCCATCATCAGATAAAGCTTACCCAAACCGTATCTCCACGTACCGTATTTCTTCTGATAGTAACTAAGAGGTTTAAGAAGTCGCACCAAAGCTACTCCGCAATCCTCATGAATGCTGTATTCCATCAACAATAAAACCTTATATTGAATTAGTAAGTAAGCATATACGAAAAAGATTGAAATCATCCTTGGTCTTTCCTTTCGGAAACCAACGACTAATTTCAATCTTTCTGTTCATATTATTAAGTGACTAAACTTAGTTCCTTAAGATATTAACTAACAATGAAGCGACAGAGGTGACAATGCCAATGAACGAGAACCACAACGATGTACTACTACCGATACCAGAGTTCTGAGACTTGACCGAGTTAGGCTGAACATAGACAATGTCGTTTTGCTGGAGATAATAATAAGGAGAATTAAAAATGTGCGCATCGTTGAGGTTGAGACGATGGGCATGCTTCTCTCCTGTAGAATCCTCACGGATGAGCAACACGTTGTCACGGCGTCCATAGATGGACAGGTCACCGGCACTTGCCAAAGCCTCCACAACACTCATTTTCTCTGTTGTGACTGGGATAACAGCAGAATGGCCGACCTCACCGATAACAGTGACACGATAGCTGGACATTCTAACGGTGACGATTGGATTCTCACGTTCATTGAGATAAGGTTTCACCTTAGCACGGATAATTTCCTCACATTGAGTCTTTGTCAATCCCTCAACATGGATCTTACCCACAATAGGGAAATTAATGTTACCATCGTTGTCGACAAGATAACCTTGCAGCGAACCGGTGTTAGCTGAGAGCTGTCCGCTCGTGCCGACAGTGTTACTTACAGAAAGGTTGAATGGTGCAGAAGCTTCTGGGTTGGATGTGATGACCGTGATGGTCAGCATGTCTTTAGGCATAATCTTCGCATCGTACAATCCCCGGGAGGCTGCCAAACTGACAGAGTCAATGTTTTGGAAATAAGCAACTTTCTTGCTGCTTGCACATGACCCCATAAGCATGATCAGTAACATCATGACGAGAGGAAAAAGCAATTTCTTCATATCTGTGCTCAAAGGTTGAATTAAAAATATGTTTTATAACTTTGCAAAATTACTATTTTATTTCCAAAAGACAAAGAAATTCTACTAAAAAAGTAAAACTCACTTGCCTTCTCACCTATTCGTAGAAGTGAAAATAACGTCGTGCATTATAATAAGAGATGTCTTCTACCATACGCACAAGGTCTTCGCGACTGTCAGGAAGCAGCCCACACGCTACATCATTGCCAAGTATATTGCACAACAGACGGCGGAAGTATTCATGACGGGGATAACTCAGGAACGACCGGCTGTCGGTGAGCATACCCACAAAACGAGAAAGCAACCCCAACGCAGAGAGCGCATTAATTTGCTTGGTCATGCCATCGAGTTGGTCATTGAACCACCAGCCAGAGCCAAACTGGATCTTTCCGGGTTCCGGACCATCTTGGAAATTACCGAGCATAGTCGCGATCATCTCGTTGGCAGAAGGATTGAGACAATAGAGAATGGTGCGGGTAAGCTTATGCTCTGTATTGAGCTCATCCAGGAAACAACTCAAAGCCTTGGCGGTGCTAAACTCTCCGATAGAGTCGAAGCCGGTATCCGGTCCAAGTTGCTCATACATACAAGTATTGTTGTTGCGGATAGCACCATAGTGATACTGCTGTGTCCACCCCGCATTATAGTCCATCTCCCCGCAGTCTTTCAAGAATGCATGTTTATATTGGTGAACTTCCTGCTTAGAAAGTCTCAGACCACGTAATGCCCTGCTGAAAATGGTCTCAATCTGAGAGGAAGTATAAGGATCACTATAGAACTCCTCGACACCATGATCGGAGAGACGGCACCCGTTCTCATGGAAAAAGTCATGACGGCGTTGCAAGGCATCAACAAGATGCTGATAGCTGTCAATCTCAATGCCACTTACTTCAGAAAGCTGCTCCATGTAGGCAGAGAAATCGGGATGTTCAATATTCATTGCCTTGTCAGGCCGCCAAGCTGGAAGCATATTTATCTCGAAACCGCTATCCCGTGTCACCTTATGCCAGTGCAAGTCATCGACAGGATCATCAGTGGTGCAGACGCACTCCACATGATAGTGACGCATGAGCCCACGGGCACTAAACTCTGGCTGTCGGAGCTTCTCGTTGCAGATGTCGTAGATTTCACGTGCCGTAGACGGTGAAAGTAGCTTATCGATTTCAAATGCTGTCTTGAGTTCAAGATGAGTCCAGTGATACAAAGGATTGCGAAAACAGTAAGGCACGGTCTCGGCCCATTTCTCAAACTTTTCCCAATCAGAAGAGTCTGTACCCGTGCAATAGCGCTCATCAACACCGTTGGTACGCATGGCTCTCCACTTATAATGATCACCTCCCAACCAAAGCTCAGTGATACTCTGAAAACGATGATCCTCGGCTACCATCTTTGGATCGAGATGGCAATGATAGTCGATGATGGGCATCTTTGCGGCATGATTATGATACAAGTCTTTGGCAATATCTGTCTCTAAGAGGAAGTCCTCATCCATGAATTTCTTCATAATTGTTTCTTTTTATGATGGATTGACTAATAATTGTAAGTGGTTGATCGTTTAACTAAAGTCACCAACGCAAATGTACACTATTTATTTGGAATATCGGCTAATTTAAATTACTTTTGCAGAAAAAACTAAAATTAGCGATGAACAAGGTCCTACTTATCTACACTGGAGGCACTATCGGCATGGGACAAAATCCATTAACAGGCGCATTGGAGCCACTGGATTTCAACCACCTCGTGGAGTCGATGCAGGAATTCCAACTGATCAAGACCGACATTAACGTTTATCAGTTTACTCCGCCTATTGACTCCAGTGAGATGTCACCCAACAAATGGGCACAGCTTGTGAGAATCATTAACCGTAACTATGACGACTACGATGGATTTGTGGTGCTACATGGTACGGATACGATGGCATATACAGCTTCTGCTCTCTCTTTTATGCTCGAAGGACTGACCAAGCCTGTAATTCTCACCGGATCCCAGTTGCCCATTGGCCAGTTGAGGACCGACGGTAAGGAAAACCTTGTGACAAGTATTGAGCTTGCCGCTTTAAAGGATGACAACGGGCATGCCCGAGTACCGGAAGTATGTATCTATTTTAGCGGTGTACTGCTTAGAGGCAACCGCTCGACAAAGATCAATGCCGACGGATTCAATGCTTTCGACTCATTTAACTATCCTCACCTCTGCGAAGCTGGTGTAAGCTTTACATTTCACGACCATCATATACTGAAGCCCGACTTCACCAAACGGATGCGGGCTCATCTGACAATGGACACTAACGTGGTCGTTTTCAGTCTCTTTCCCGGTATTCAGGAAGGAATCCTCAGACAAGTACTGCAACTACAAAGTCTCAGAGGCATTGTCATGCGCAGTTTCGGCAGTGGCAACGCTATGAAGAGCTCATGGCTCATGCATCTGCTCAAAGAGGCGACGCTAAGGGGTATTGTCATCGTGAACATCAGTCAGTGTGTCGCCGGAACTGTGGAGATGAGCCGCTATGACACCGGATACCAGCTCAAAGACATCGGCGTCATCTCCGGCCACGACTCTACCGTAGAGGCTGCGGTCACCAAACTCATGTATCTCCAAGCACGATACAACGATCCGAATACCATCCGTAACCTGATGGCAAGAAGCATTGCCGGCGAAATCACAATCTAAGCTAACAGGAGCAAACAAAATAGATGATCCGAGGAAGCTCCATAAATATGCTTATCAAGAATAGTAAAACTGGAAATCATAGCTTTCTACGATGCTGCTTGATAAGCTATAATTGCGATTTTCCATGGATATCATATTGGGAAATTGGCACTGCCACAAAAAAAACAAGAGGTTGACCAAAACAGTCCAACCTCTTGTAACATTTATCTTTAAAGTATCAAAATCCGAGATTACTTCTTAAAGAAATCCTTGACGGCCTCATTGGGAACCATCTGCTCATCGAAGATGTAAGCACCCGTCTTAGGGCTCTTTACCATCTTAATAACCTTTGAATATGCGCGACCATCCGTAGAACCTTCATGGAGGGTAGCGACCGCTTTCTTTGCCATAGTTTATGTGTATCTTTTAACTATTAACGTAAAACGAGAACTCTGGAGAGATTACTTAATCTCCTTGTGAAGGGTCATCTTCTTCAAGATGGGATTGTACTTCATAAGCTCCAGACGCTCGGGAGTATTCTTGCGGTTCTTTGTCGTAACGTAACGGCTAGTGCCTGGCAGGCCAGAGTTTTTCATCTCTGTGCATTCCAAGATCACCTGAACTCTATTTCCTTTCGACTTCTTTGCCATGATGATTATTCTCCTAATACTTTAATGTCCTTCCAATCGCAGTAGCCTTTAGAGACAGCCTGCTTCAGAGCTGCATCCAGTCCAACCTTATTGATGAGACGAAGACCAGCGGCACTAATCTTGAGCGAAATCCAGCAGTTCTCCTCTACATAGAAGAACTTCTTGCTGAAGAGATTAACGTCAAAGCTGCGCTTCGTGTGGTGCTTTGAGTGAGACACATTGCAACCTCTCTGTGCCTTCTTGCCTGTAATCTGACAAATCTTAGACATCGCTATTCTTTGTTTTTGATTCGATTTTTGATACTTATTCCAAACAGAGTGCAAAGTTAGCGATTTTTTTTCTGATTAGCAAATAATTAGCGAGCGAATCTTCACTATTAACTATTTTTTTATTTTTCAATTCTCTATTCTCTCTACTTTACCTTAGCCAAAATAAAGACCAAGAAATGGGCTTTTTCACACCATTAAGTTTTTTTGCATTGCAAGAAAAGTGATAATTGAAGAGAAATATATACCTTTGTAGAAAATTATAACGCAATGCTGCATTTTATCTCATTCGGCAGCGGCAGCAGCGGCAACTGTAGTCTGATATTTAGCGAGAAAGAAGGACTACTCATTGACGCTGGCATCGGTGTCCGTATTTTGAAAAAACACTTGAAAAACTACGGCCTAAACATTTCCAATATTAGGTCTATACTGGTCACACACGATCATGCCGATCATGTGAAGTCAGTGGGTAGTGTGAGCAAGGATTATCACATCCCCGTATATGCCACGCGAAAAGTGCACGAAGGCATAGAGGAAAATTGGTGTGTGAGGACCAAAATACCCCAAGACATGTCATTGGTCGCAGAGAAAGGACGACCGTTTCATGTGGGCGGATTTACGATCACAGCTTTCGAAGTACCACATGACAGCAAAGACAATGTCGGCTACTGCATTGAGGCTGAAGGCGTCACATTTGTGTTGATGACGGATATCGGTCATTTCACAGACGAAATGCTGGAGTATGTTGGACGCGCCAATTATCTCGTAATAGAAGCTGACTATGAGAAAGCCATGCTTGAGGCCGGTCCCTACCCCGAAGAATTGAAGCGAAGAATACAAAGTTCATTGGGGCATACAAGCAATTTCGATTGCGGTCAAGTGCTTGCCCACTATGCCACGCCAGCGCTCAAGGGTGTATGGCTCTGTCATCTGAGCGACACCAACAACCAACCTGAGTTAGCCGAGAAAACGGTCAAGCAAGTACTTAGGGCCAGCGGCATCGTAGCCGGCAATGATCCCGGAGCAGACTTCACGCTGAATGCACTTCATAGAAAACTGCCTACGGGCGTTTTTGGTTTGAAATAATCAGTGTTCTCCTTAAATTATACGTCCATTAGAAAGGCATACCCACTGCGAAGTGGAACGTGAAATCACGAGAAAACTTCGGATGAAAGATTGCCCAATGCTCTTGCTGAGTTGTCCAAACCGGATTAATAGCTTTCATGCCCCCATCGAAACGAAGGATGAAATAGCCGAAGTTGATGCGCAAGCCTAATCCATAAGAGACAGCGATCTGCTTATAGAATTCATCAAAGCGAAACTGTCCTCCTGGCTGATCAGCATAGTTGCGAAGCGTCCAAATGTTACCGGCATCGATAAAGGCAGCACCATTGAATTTCCAAAAGAGGAAGGTACGATACTCCGCGCTAAGGTCCAGTTTCATGTCACCAGTTTGGTTGATGAAGTCGATGCGACCGTCTTTGCCCCGATAGCTGCCCGGGCCAAGTTCTCGCACAGACCAGCCTCTCACACTGTTGGCACCACCAGAGAAATAGCGTTTTTCAAATGGCAGCACAGTGCTGTTGGCATAAGGATAGGCCAAGCCAAAGGCAGCATGGAAAGCCAGCATATTGCGAGTATCGAACTGCTGGATACGCGTATAGTCAAAATCAAATTTCAAATACTGGGCATACGGTATATGATTGAAGAGCGTATACTGCCCATTCTCATTCTTCTTCAGTCCCATCAAAGGGGAGAGTGCTCTTAACAATCCTCCACCCGACTCAAAATTCAACTTTAAAGCATTGATGCCATTATTATAGCTGAGACCTACTCCCATTCTTAGGATAAAGAGATTCTCATAGTTATAGCGCAGGATGGCATTTCTATTAGAGACATCGTCAAGATAGTCTTCCTTAAAGGTAGCACTGATCCATGGCATGTAGACGTAGTTCAGATCCAAAAGATCGAAGCGGTAGTGAGTGTTGTGCCCCGGATCAGCCCAGCGATAGCGCCACCCCGCAGACAAGACACGACGATGGAACTCTGGCCGGTTTTGCATGTCCCAGGCTAAAGACAACTCTGAAGTGGCATTGCTTTGACGCCGGAAGCTCCGCGAGAGAAAAGGAGCCAAGAACTCCGGAAACTGAAGTTTTCCCTGCACACCATATTCTATATAGTCTTCATCATTGTAACCCTCCAATCCCGTAATAGCCTCAAAAGCGCCACGCAACTGCACACTCAGCAGTTCCGAACCACGTAGCAAGTTCCTATTCTCATAGATGAGAGACGCAGCAGCACCCAAGTCTCCCGCCGTGTTGGTACCTTCTGGTTGAAACGCAATCGTGGACTTTTTGTTCATGCTCACCTGGATACGGCAGTCCAAGAGATTGGAGTCCGGAACCTCGTTAAACAGAATATTGGTATATTTCACAGCCTGAAGCCGACTAAAATTGGCATAGGTCTTCTGTAGATCTGTGTTGCTAAAAGGGCGACCGGCAGTGATCGCCGTATTGTTTTCCAACACACTCTTACGCAGTCGTGCTTTGCCTAAGTCACCGTCGGAATACTGAACAGAGCGGATGACATAACGGGGATGGTCTGTAGCCCGGGCATCACTGTTGGCCTGATATTTTTTTAGATGGAGCACGATACCTACCGAACGGCTGTCGGAAGAGGAATCGGCCGTGAAAGAGATAAAATCCTTATGAAACTTGTAATAGCCGGAATTCTGAAGCAACGCGGTCAGCCGGTCACGCTCCGCCTCCAATGCTTTGATCGTGAAAGGAGCCCCTTCGCGCAGAATAGATGCCGATTTCTTATGCTGTCGCCGCGATATACTGTCGTCGCCATCCAACAATTGCCGAATAGCAGGATCCTGAATGTCATAACTGATATGTCCAAAATGATATTGTGCCCGCGGATGGAGCATATAGACAGCTTTGAGGGAATGTCCCCTAATAACAGTGTCGAGCGTAACGCTGGCATGGAGATAGCCCTGATTGATCAAAGCCTGACGCAAATCGTCCATTGTCAGCCGTGCCGTAAGCGTGTCAAAGACCACTGGGCGCTCACCAATACGCTTGAGGGTACGGTTGATCCATTTCGTACTATCCTTGCCGGCAAGGGTATAGGTACCCATAGGTATCTTGAAAAGTGAAAACCACTTCGAGTTGGCTTTCTGATGAATATAGGGAAAAAGCTGTGAGGCATCGAACGATCTCTCATCAGATCTGATCTCCACAGAGGTGAGCAGATAACTTCCCTGAGGCACATACTTGGAAGTGCTGCATGCCGATAAAAGGCATATTGCCAGGACAAGGAAAACGTAGAAATATGTGACTTTTGATTTCAACTGCTATATTTTTGGTACAAAGGTAATGTATTTTATTGACAGATTACATAAAAATAACACATTATTTTTATCGGTTACAACATTAATCGCTAACTTTGCAATATGATAAGCAAGGCAAGAATAAAATTTGTTCATACACTTGAACAGAAGAAGGCACGCATACACGAACAGCTCTTCGTCGCCGAAGGCCCCAAGGTTGTCGGCGACCTGATGGCACGTTTTCAGCCCAAGGTGCTTTTCCACACGGCTGACTGGCACGCTCCTCAAGGTAGGACAGCCGGAGTGGAGACCGACGAAACCGTCAGCGAGGAAGAGTTGAAGAAGCTCTCATTCTTGCAGCACCCGCAGCAAGTGCTCGCTGTCTTCCCCCTACCCCACACAGAAACTGCTGATACGAAGCTGCCAAGTCAACAGCTCTGTCTTGCCCTCGACGGGGTGCAGGATCCCGGCAATGTGGGAACAATCATCCGGGTGGCCGACTGGTTTGGCATCACACAGATCTATTGTTCTCACGAGACTGCTGATGTTTACAATCCCAAGGTGGTGCAAGCTACGATGGGCAGTCTGGCAAGAGTGGACATACACTACGCCGATTTAGCATCACTCATCGACCTTCTCCCCGAGAGCTGTCCGGTCTATGGCACTCTGCTTGACGGAGGCAACCTATATCAGCAAGAGTTGAGTGACTATGGACTTATTGTCATGGGCAACGAAGGAAAAGGACTAACGGCTGAAGTCAGACAACGCGTCAACCACAGACTGCTGATCCCCAACTATCCTAAAGGCAGAGACACAGCAGAAAGTCTGAATGTAGCAATAGCCACCGCCATCGTGTGCGCAGAGTTTAGAAGAAGAATAGAATAAACAGTATAAACGGACTGAAATCATGAATACAGAACATATTGAGAATGAACTTTATAAAGTAAAGAGTGTCAGAGCCTGCATCAAGTCGGCCACTGACATGATGATCAGTAATCCACTGACTATTCTTCGCCGTACATGGCTGCCAACTTTAGTGCTAAGTATCGTCGCGGGCTTAAGTTTCTTGCTGCCTTCCCTCTTTGAGTCCCAGCAACCTACTACAACAGGAGCTACTACAGTAAATTCACCTCTTCTGATTCTCAGTGTTATCTTACTCATCGCTTACATCGCAATAGCATCATGGTGGGAAGCCTCTGTGATCAGCCTTCTGACAGGTCGCAAGGTGAAAGACAATATCCGACGCATACTTTACTTGTTGTTGGCATTGCTCGGACTATATATAATCGTGGGCGTTTTCGTATCTGTGGGCTATATGCTGCCTATGTTTGGCGGTAAAGCTTCTTGGGGCCATCCTACTATAGTCTCACCTTTAGTAGCAGGCATCATACTTGTCTCAGCACTTGTCTTTACCCTGCCCATCGGCTATTCTTCCATGAAATATCTCGTGGAGCCTCAACAAAAACTGACAAGCATTGTCGGAAAGCCATATATAACAGGACTGCAACGCTGGGGCTTTCTCTTCTTGACTGCCCTACTCGGAGGTATCATCATCAGTATTCTCTTCGTCATCACCGGTGTTCCGGAGATCATCCTTGAGACTGCTAAAAAAGCCAATCACATTGGAATGATCATGGGCGACAGCAATGGGCTGACAGCTTCTTTCACGGTGTTACAGTTTTTCGTCACTATCCTGTGCTACTTCATTTGGTGTTATATCTATTGCTGGATGAACTTTGTATATTACTATGTCTATGGCAGCATCGAAGCTAAAGAAAAAGCAAAAAAGGATGTTGTCTCTGTAACCACAAGCAAGAGTGCAAACAATAACAACTTTGAGGCCTTGGACGAGCGCTTAAAACTGGAAACAGAAAAAGCTTCTGGCAGCAGACTCGACATAGAAGATATTCAATAAGAATCATATTTATTAAAAGGAGAGATGGAAAAACAACGCATTCTTTTTATCGACCGAGACGGCACACTTATCGAAGAACCTGCTGACGAGCAGATCGACTCTTTTGAGAAGTTGCGCTTCATGCCCGGTGTATTCAGCAACCTGGGATATATCCACAAACGGATGGGATTCCGCTTTGTGATGGTCACCAATCAAGACGGACTCGGCACGCCCTCGTTTCCCGAGGAGACATTTTGGCCCGTGCACCGATTGATGCTTCAAGCGCTGGAAAGCGAAGGCATCACCTTTGACGACCAACTCATTGACCGGCACTTCCCTGAAGACAATTCACCGGAGCGCAAGCCTGGCACTGCCATGCTGAAAAAATACATCAATAATCCGGCTTACGACATCTCCGGAAGCTATGTCATCGGCGATAGAGAAAGCGACGAACAGTTAGCTAAGAACCTGGGATGCAAAGCCATCATTCTCGGACGCGACGGTATGACTTGGGAAAAAGCAGCCGAACTGTTGATTGCCGGGAAACGCACAGCTGAAGTGAGGCGTACCACCAAGGAGACAGACATTCTCGTACGTGTCAACCTCGACGGATCGGGCAAGACTGACATTGACACAGGACTTGGATTCTTTGACCACATGCTGGAGCAAATCGGCAAACACGGTATGATAGACCTCACCGTACACACCAAAGGAGATCTCCGGGTCGATGAGCACCATACCATTGAAGACACTGGCATTGCTTTGGGAGAGTGTATCCTCAAAGCATTAGGCGACAAGCGTGGCATCGAGCGTTATGGATTCTGCCTGCCAATGGACGATTGTCTGTGTCAGGTGGCTATCGACTTTGGTGGACGTCCCTGGCTCGTTTGGGATGCAGAGTTCCACAGAGAGAAAATCGGAGAGATGCCAACGGAAATGTTCATGCACTTCTTTAAAAGTTTCAGCGACGCTGCACGCATCAACCTGAACATTAAGGCTGAGGGCGAAAATGAGCACCACAAGATAGAAGGCATCTTCAAGGCGCTGGCGCGTAGCTTAAAGATGGCAGTAAGAAGAGACATCCACCACTTGGTGCTGCCGTCTACGAAAGGAACACTATAAATACGATTATAAATCAAATAAGGAGAGCGGAATTGTTCTGCTCTCCTATTCTTATATATAGAGGTTCAGGGATCTGACTTGACACTCATTTCTGTTTTACGTACTGTTGGACAGAGATCAAGTCATATCGTTAAAACTCCGACATCTATCTTCAACAACGGTATTTCTACTTTACTCTGCTCTTCCCATCAGCTTTTTCAAGAGGCCAGGGATCTCGCAGCTCTCCATAGCCACAGGTACGCCTGCAGACTTGAAAGCGGCAATCTTGTCAGCAGCGGAACCAGAACTGCTGGAGATGATAGCTCCGGCATGACCCATCTGCTTGCCCGGAGGAGCTGTACGTCCATCGATGAAAGCAACAACAGGCTTAGTGATATGCTCCTTGATATAGGCAGCAGCATGCTCCTCAGCATCACCACCAATCTCACCAATCAAGGCAACGGAGTCGGTGTCCGGATCATCTTGGAACATCTGCAACAGATCCTCAAAGTAAAGACCCGCCACAGGATCGCCACCAACACCTATTGCAGTACTCTGTCCCATACCTGCCTTTGTGAGGTTATCGACGACTTCGTAAGTCAGTGTACCCGAGCGACTGATGACGCCGGTGTGTCCCTTCTTAAAGATATTGGATGGCATGATGCCCACCATACTCAGTTCTGGCGAGATCAATCCCGGACAGTTCGGTCCAATCAGATGAGCACCCTTCACCTGGATATAGCGCTGGGTAATGACAGCATCCGCTACGGGGATACCCTCTGTGATGCAAATGATGAGCTTGATGCCGGCATCAGCAGCTTCCAGCATAGCGTCCTTGGCAAATGGAGCTGGGACGAAGATGATCGACGTGTCGGCCTTTGCAGCCTCTACAGCTTCGCGAACCGTGTTGAACACAGGAATGCCATCCACTTCTTGCCCACCCTTTCCGGGTGAAGTGCCGCCAACAACGTTTGTCCCGTATTCCTTCATCTTGGCAGCATGAAAACTGCCGTCGCGGCCTGTGATGCCCTGAACGATCAGGCGCGTATCTTTATTGATCAAAATACTCATGATAATAGCTTTAAAAGATTAAAGATTGTTCATTGCCTCTACAGCCTTATGACCTGCATCGGCCATGGTCGTTGCCACGATGAAATGAGAATTCTGCAACAGGCGACGTCCCTCCTCAGCATTGGTACCTGTCAGACGGATGACGATCGGCATATCGGTCTTGATACTCTTAAAAGCCTCCAAAAGTCCTTTTGCCACATCATCGCAACGGGTGATACCTCCGAAGATGTTGATCAAAATCACCTTCACATGCTGGTCGCTCATCAACAGATTCATGGCGTCTACAATCTTCTCGGGGTTAGAACTGCCACCGATGTCCAGGAAGTTGGCAGGACTGCCTCCATAGAGTTTGATCATGTCCATGGTAGCCATAGCCAATCCGGCACCGTTGACCATGCAACCGATATTACCGCCTAAGTTGACATAGCTGAAACCTTTGGACTTGGCATAGAGCTCTTTCTTCTCATCCTCCGTTGGCTCATTGAGTTCAGCCACATCAGGATGACGATAAAGCGCATTATTGTCGAAAGTCATCTTGGCGTCAATGGCTTTCAGCTGTCCCTCTCTTGTCAACACGAGTGGATTGATCTCAGCCAACGAAGCATCCTTCTCCATAAAGAGACGATAGAGATTCTTGAAAAGTGGTATGGCCTGCTTCACCACAGCCTTATCATCAAACAACTTGTAAGCGGCAGCGCGAGCCTGGAAATCGGCCATGCCGATAAGCGGATCGATCACTATTTTCTCGATCTTCCCCGGTATTTCCTTAGCAACCTGCTCGATGTCCATACCTCCGGCACGAGACAGCATCATCAAAGGAGACCTGCTCTTACGGTCAATCAGAATGCTGACGTAATACTCTTTGTCGATGTTCACCGCCTCAGTGACGAGCACGCGGTCAACAACACAGCCTTTGATGGTCATCCCAAGGATACCAGATGCCACCTTGCGCACCTCTTCTTCTGAAGCTGCGAGCTTCACGCCACCGGCTTTTCCGCGTCCGCCGGTGTGCACTTGCGCCTTGACTACTACTTGCCCGGAGCCTAATTGATGGTAAGCGTCAACACATTCATCAACGCTACGACACAAAATAGGACTGTCTACAGGCAAACCATACTGAGCAAAGAACTCCTTTGCCTGATATTCGTGTACCTTCATAATATATTAGTTAATGAATTAACAAGTCACAAAATTAGCGATTTCTTTCAAAAGTGCAAAATTATCAAGCAATTATTTTCCAATTATTCTCGCCTGATGGCAAGGATGAAGTGCTTTTCCATTGCACATTGCTATGTATTGACATAGTTGCAAAGGTTTTTGTTCTCGCCAATCGAGAAAAGATGATTTCTCTATTTCTTCCACGCCCCGACAACCTCTCCAATATACATGGAGTGGATGCCAGCGGGGAAGTTGCTGTAGAGCTTGCGCGGCAAGTTGTTGCGGAAGGCTGAGGGGCTGAGCTGTTGGCCATACATGATCTCGCACTCATAGACAGCGGTAGCCTCAGTGAAGTAAGGTGCGCCGTGCTTGGTGTAGGCCACATGCAGGCCGAGAGCCTTCGCCTTGTCGCCGTCGCGTCCACTATGATGTCCCATATAGCCGGCCACCTTCATGTCGTCAAAGGTCATCACAGTGAAATAGCGGGCACGCTCCATGAACTCATGGGTGTAGCGTTTCTGTGCCACATAGACGGTCATGATAGGCTTGCCCCACAATGTACCGGCATCACCCCAGCCTATGGTCATGGCGTTGTAACCATTGCCTGTGGAGTCAGCAGCTGCGAGAATAGGAGCGTTAGCAAAAAAGGTAAAAGGATTATCGGCAAAGTCATTGGCTATATCCATTTCCTTGAATCCGTGTTCCGTCTGTGCGCACATTTTTTGGCCACTAACGAGGAACAGCAGGATGGCTGCAAGAATATTGAAATGCTTCATAATGATGGTACGTTATTAATAGGTAATTTTACTCGTCAATGAAAAGCAGAGAAACTATCTTCGTGCTATCAATAAGTTTATCGAGATAGATCCGGACGCTTGCACGTGTAAGGATGTTCTCATACACAGCATCTTCCGGTGAAACTACGGCGGGCTTTACAGAAGACACTCTCACTAACTTATAACTGACAAAGATTAAAGCCAGCAATAATGCTACAATAATGATTCGATTGTCCATCTGATTCTTATTTGGTTATCTCCGCTATCCAATTGAAGAGTTCGTTGAGCGCATAGTCACCGCTATGGGGACGGTTCCATGCCAAGAGAAAGTTGACATCCTTGCCGGTGTTCTCCAACTTCGTTGCAAGATTAAGAGCAACAGGAAAGGCTGTGTCGCGGTCGATGGAACCATGACGGATATACCAGTGCGGAGCAACGGTGATGCCCTCATGGCCTATCTGCTCCATCGGATTGAGCAGATATTCCTCCTCCTTGACTTTGGCAGAGACGGTAGTACCATTCTTCCCGGCTGAATAGTCGGTGAAGTTAGCCAGTGTGTTGTTGACATCGCCGAACTCATCATTCTCCCCACTGGCCTCATTGCCTGACACACCAAGGGCATCGAAAGCAGGAGCCGTTTTCAGCGGAGTTTTGTTGGCCACATAGTTCAGATACTTTGTCATGTCGAGATCGGTGATATACTCTCCCACACGTTTCCCCATACCTCCGGGCATGCCGTCTCTCTTGAGGTTCTTGGCCATATCCCTTGGCAGTTTACCAAGATCAGGCATACCACCATTGACTGGTGCAAAGGTATCCGCGTCACTGTTGAAGGTGAAGCCTATACTGTCGGGAATCTCAGCACCCGCATCTTTGGCAATCTGTGCCGAGCGGATGAGTTCCTCCTTGATATAGCCGAGATAGTTGTTGGCTGTGAGCAATGTACCGTCTTTCTTCTTCAGTCCGAGCGAATTGATATAGGCAGGGAATAGAGCGGCCAGTTCCTGCGACACCTGCCGATGGGCTGTGTCATTGGCTTTGCGCGAGTCGGTGTTGCCGTAAAGCCACTCATAGGCCATATCGGCATGACTGAGGTCAGTGATAGGACAATAGCAAATGCTGGCAAAGACATCGTCACGTTCATCGGCAGCACCCATCGCCTTGAGGTATTTCTCATAGGCGGGGTTATTGCCCGCAGCTCCCATCAACGCCGACATAGCACCACCGGCTGAAGTGCCGTCAGTGATAATCTTCTCTGCGTCGCCCGGCATCTGTTTGTCAAAGTGGCGCAGATAGCGAATGGCCGCCTTAAGGTCGAGGATGGCAGCCGGAGCCTTGCCATTGTAGATTTTCTTCTTGCCCTTAGTGACATAAGAAGTCCGGCCGCGCGAGCCCACGATGGCCACCACATAGCCACGCTGCAAGGCCATGCCCGTGATGTCGCCGGCCGACGGATTGCCTGCCGCCGACGGCATATAACCGCCCACGTTGGTCTTTAGGATGATGGGCGACTGCTGGGAAGCACCCTCCGGCACGAAGACATTCATGTACTGATACGTGGCGTCCTCAACGTTGGTCACATAATAGAGTTTAGTAAAAGCAGTATAGTTTACTCTGCCCTTCGGCATTTCTACAGACCCCGCCACGCCCTTTAAAGCCTCAAACTGCAATCGTGCAGTTGGCTTCTTGGCAGCCGATACATTCAATGTCATCACTGCTGCCAGCGCTGAAACAAAAAAATTCTTCATATGTTACTTTTGTTATGAACCATAATAAGCTTCCCCAAAATTCATAACTGGATTTACATGCACACGGATACCGGCAACACACGTTACACTTTTATCAAGAAAGCGCCACAAAAGTAACAATTGTTTTCTTAGCATACAAACAAACTAACTAACTTTAATGATATTATAGCATATTAACTAATAGAGGGCGCACGTCGCAAACTATAGGGACGGTGAGCTGTTTTACCGCAAGACCTGCTTTAATGTCTCCGCTACAGGGCTTAATGACGAATATGATAGTTCTTTACAAAACACCTTCCACTTTCACTCACAATCTAGAGAAAGCAGGATCACCGTTCTATCCTTAAACTCAGACAAAATTGACTTCTCTCTCCAATTTTTGCGTTGCGAGGAGTATAGAAAGGTACTTTGATGCTGTCATCACGCTTGAATGACAGTGTCAAAGTACTTAGATGACCAGGTCAAAGTACCTTTCTGACAAGGTCAGAAAGCCTTTCTGACTAAAAATTCTCTAGAGAATTTTGTAAGAGGAAGCCTATTTGATACGCACAGAAAGTGCATATATTTATAACATCCTAATTATCAGACATTTATAAAAACACGCAAATTTTCGCGAAAATCAGAGAAAAGTAGGTCTTCGTGGAAAAGAATCGATTCTCAGAGGCCGTTTTTTGTCAGAAAAGCGAACAATGTATAAGAAAGAGACAACACTATAATAGAAGACACAGAATGTATGACATCTTCGAGGCACATTTCAGCCGCTACTGCTACATGCGAATGACCATACAAAAAAAGCGCCGGAGAATGCAAATACTCAGCATTCTCCGGCGCTTTTCATTGAACATCGGAATCATTACCCGAAGTTGTCGTACATAATTCCGTATATCCACTTAACCTATTGGTATTCAAATACTTACGTCTTTTGTTTCTTTTGGGGGACAGATAAGAGCTTGATTATACGCTCCTGCTCATCACATCGAGCCTGTAGAGCCTCCGCCCGTGCCTTCCAGTAGTGCAGCTCTTCATGCTTGCTGTCCCCTATGAAAGTCAGTATATCGACGTGCAGCTCATGGGCAATCTTCTCCAGTGTGCTCAGGGTCATGTCCCCTATCCGTATGCTCCTGTGTAGGTTGCTTTCCGATATTTCGCAGTCGTGCGCCAGCTGCTTAATGCCGCCCGGCCTATCCTTGCATAGTGTCCTAATCAATTCCAAGTTCATACTGCTCACAAATTTTGCCCGATTTGGCGCTTAATTTTGATTGTGTCGCGTTTTCTCCGCTCGGATGGATAGTTGCTCGTCCGTGGAAAAGAAAAGCCGGTATAACGCTTAAATTTTGGTTCTCTACTTCTTATCCATCGTATGATTATAGAAGTCGTTATCCGAAGGCTTAATCATTTCAAGATTGTAACCTTCATCTTTCTTTGTCGCTCTAAACGTCGTGTCATTCCTGCTGAACAAAAGTACACCGTCTTTATTCACGCTTGACTGAGCTCTGAAAGACTTCTTAACCGTGATACTCTTTGTTGAAATCGTATCCCTATCCGTGAGATAGTTCATCTTGTAACGGAAGTTATCAAGTTGCAGAAGCCTTTCGTTATTGCTAACAAGAAAAATTCCATCAGGCTTCACGACACTTGTTTGCCAACCGTTATTGTACGTCCCTGCCTTGAAAACAAGATAGTATTCTTTTCTGATAGCAATTTCATTATCGACAGGTCCAGTTGTGGTGCTGTTCATATCGAGTTTGGCCATATTGCCTTTTATAGTCAATACATCGTTGCCCTTTGTCGATGACGGTTCGGATGTATCAATTTCGTGATAGATTGAGTCCCTGTTGACAATTACAGTGTCAGGCTTGAAAAAGTTGGTTACTTCTTCAGGCAAAACAAACCATTGCTCTTGGGTGATACTTCCCGGTGTGATGCTCATCCACTCACCTACATATCTTTCCGTGACTTCATCATCAGAGTCATGGCATGATGCACACAATAATGCTAAAATCACAAGCGTAAAAATCTTACTCTTCATAATGCTCATCCGTTTGTTGCTCCTCGGTCGAAGTATTATTGTTCAACTTATTGACTTCCTTGGTAAATTTTACCCAATTCTTAGGCATACTAACAGTGTTCGTCCATTTGTCAATCAAATATGGACTATCGCCAACGGCCTGATACCTGCCGTTTAGTGCAAAATGATAAAGTATCACCAAAAATATGATGGCAAGTATTGTCCGGACTATAAACTGAGCTATCTTCATTTCTCCAGCTGATTATAGTAAGTAAACATTTCCTTTGCTGCCTCAAAGAACTTCAAACTCACATCAAGAGCTCTTTCATTGGTAGTAGGAAGTTTGAGGTTCTTTAGTCTTTCGACTTCAAGCCTCAACTCCGTTACTTCTTTCTTTAGTGATGCGACTTCCTCACTGTCTGTTGTCTCATCAGTCAAGAAAAACGTGACTGGAACATGGAATATCTCTGCCAGATTTCTCAGTACCGAAGTATTGAGGTCAGTTTTCTCCAACATGTCATAAACGGCTTGTTTGGACTTACCAAGCCGCCTTGCGAGTGTAGGAGCGTCAAGTTTTTCTTTACTCATTAACTCCTTGATTTTTAGACCAATATCCATAATAGTCAATTTTTTATTGAAAATAATCAAGAAAATATTTGCAAGTTAGTCAAGTTTTTCTTAACTTTGCACCACTAAGTTACTAATAAAGTTATAAAATAACAAGAAAATGGAAGAAAAAAAGAAATCCGTACGCAGTCAAATCCATGATTTGAAGGTAGGTGACAAGGCTACTTTTGATGCAAGTCGCACTTCTTATATTCGTGCTTCATGCACCAATTTCGGCTTCGAGTGGGGGCGTAAATACTCCACGTCAACAGACCGCAAAGCAAGAACAATAACTGTAACAAGGGTAAAGTAAATGAAAATCGAAAGAAAAAACGACGAATACGCCGTCACAGGCTTAGACCTTGACGACTTGAAGGCATTGGAATACGCATTAAACATTGCCTCCAACAAGATTGACGGTCTGGAGGTACAGCTACAAGGCTTTGTTCCTCAAATCGCCCAAGACGCAAGAAAACTTTCAAGCGAGATTTCCAATCAGCTTGACGACTTCCTCGCTAAAAAGAAGTAACGATGCACAAAGTAAACCCATATTGCGCACAGTGCCACATCGCACGCAACAGCATCAACGGACGCTACTGCCCTACCTTGAAGCGGTACGTACAGTACGACCCTATGCCAATGTGCGACAACGACCAACCACCAATTAATGACTGAGGCTATGAGCAACGTATTCGACATCAACCCACAAGACCTGAAGGACGCTTTCAAGCAACTCCGCTGTAGCGGCGTCTGGGAAGTCAGGGTAAGCGACTGCAAGCTTGAGAACATGCAGCTGCTCGACAAAGGCAGGATTGTCTACCGGCTGTCACGCAACGGCGAGACCCTTCTGCAAGGCAATTACAGCAAATTCAAGAATTTAATCAACCAATAGCTATGAAAGAAATCCTCAACTGCTACGCCAACTGGCGCATAGACGTAATAATGCTGCTTGCCATAGTGGCAATTATCCTTACATCAGGTGAGTCCGAAACATTCCTCACTAAGCTCATCGGCTTTGCCATTGCCATTGCCGACATCATTCTTGCAAAATACTGGCGTGGCAAAGGTCGCCTTTCAGAACTCGACAGCATCGCAGAATGATTGAATATACTTGCGGAGAATGCGTACACTGTGACCAACTCACCAATGGTTTAAACCGTTGGTGCGATGTACGCAAACGTTACGTGGAGGCTCTTGGTCATATCCGTTGCGCTGCATGGCAGTCAATATGGGCTAAAGACTTGTTCGGACGTACTACATACTCCAAAATGAAAGATTTAAAACTTGCAAAGTAATATGGACGAGAACACCATAAACACCATTGCCAGAAAGGTTGCAGCACTTATACGGCATGACATGCCTCCCATCTATGACAAGCCACTCTACACCACAGCGGAGGCTGCCGCCTTCCTCGGTGTCAAGCGCAGCTACATCTACGAGCTCATACGGGCAAACAAAATCCCGTACTATCGCTCCAAAGGTGGAAAGATTTATATCCAGCGCACCGACTTGCTCAAATGGGCGCAGACATACTTCGTCTCACCTGCCTACACGAAATCAATCTAATGCTCATGGTTGATGGGGGAGCTGCCCTTAAAGTAGCTACAAACTTTGCCGTAATTTAGTAAACATCGGGCGGCTCCCCCTCTTTTTCATCTGCACATACATAAACTTCATAAAATATAAACATTATGCCAATTACATTCCATCATCTCAAAACCTATCAGGGCACAAAGACTGTCAAGGCCACCCCGATGTCCCGTCTCAACGCGGAGAAAGAACTTGACCGCATTATCAATCCGGCCCGCAACGACGAGGACGGCTATCTCGTAGAGTACAAAGACGGATACCGTTCATGGTCTCCTAAATCGGCTTTCGAAGAAGCCTACCGTCCTGCATCTACGTTCATCGACCGTATGCACATCGAATGCGACGAACTTTCCAAGCGGCGTGACAGCCTCCATGACTTCTTCAACACGCCAAAGTTCAAGGAGCTGGACAACTTCGACCAGTACCTCCTGCTGCATCAGTACACGGCCATGGGCGATTACCTCTCTGTTCTGAAGATACGCATTGAGCGTGCTGAAAACAACAATCCCGATAAAGCGAACACGTTATGAAAACAATCAAATTACATTCCATCACACTCATCAACTGGCGTGGCGAGAAGAAGCGCACGACCACCTTCAACGACAACGCGCCTACCTACATACTTGGTACCAATGGCCTTGGTAAGTCCCGGCATTTCGATGCCTTCTGCTGGCTCCTGTTCGGTAAGGACAGCCACGACCGTAAAGACTACGAGCTGCGCACCTACGACGCCAATCACCAGCCACTCCATCATTGCGAGTGCTCCGTTGAGGCTGTTATCAGCGTCGATGGCACTGAGTACACTATCAAGCGTGAGTACAAGGAGCAGTGGATGAAGCCACGCGGACAGGTCGAAGAGGTGTTCAAGGGCAATATAACTGAGTGCACTTGGAACGGTGTTCCAGTTAAGGTCAGCGACTTCCAAAAGCGCATTGCGGAAAACATCATCGACGAAACGGTATTCAAGATGATAACTAACCCTCACTTCTTTGCCGAGAAGATGAAGTGGCAGCTGCAGCGTGAGACGCTCCTGCAGATGGCGGGTGTCAAGACCGACGAGGAAATTGCGGCCGACAACGCCGACTTCAAGGCGCTGCTCGACCACCTCAACGGCAAGTCCCTCTCCGACTTCCGGAAAGAGCTTGCGGCAGAGAAGAAACGGCTAAAGGCTGAGAAGGACGACATAGAGCCGCGTATCGACCAGACACAAAAACTCATGCCCGAAGCCGAGGACTGGGACGCATTGCAGTATGAGAAGGACGATGCACAGAAACAGCTGCAAGACATTCAGCACCAACTCGACAACAGTGCCGACCGTGACAAGGCACAGCTTGATAAGGTGCGCCAGCTTAACAAGCGTATCAGCGACTTCAAGGACAAACAGGACGAACTCTGCCGGCAGCACCGTCTTGACACAGAGAAAGAAGCAGCTCATAAGAACGAGGCTCGACGCAACATCGAGCAGAAATGCAAGGAGATTTCTACAAGCAGGTCTGAAAACAACATCGATATCGCGCACGCCAAGGAGCGCATGGAATACCTACACCGTGAGATTGACAACCTTGTGCCACAGCTGGAGCAACTGCGCAAGGACTGGTACAACATCAGCGCCATGCAGTACGACGGCTCCGACATCTGCCCTCACTGCGGTCAGCGTCTGCCTGAGAGCATGATAGCGGATGCAAAGAGCAGCTTCGAGGAACACCGCAAGAAACTCTTGCAGCAGAACAGTGAGCGTGGTAAGTCCTTATCATCGCAGCAGAAGTCTTTCATGACTGAGCTTAACGAGAAGTCAAAGGCGTTAAAGGTTCTGCAAGACAACGACGCTGGATATGACAAGCAGCTAAAGGACCTGTACGACCAGCTCGCCAAGCACCCGGCTGTAAAGCCTGCCGAGTTCAACAACGAGGACGTTCCCGGATGGTCTGATATGGAGAAGGACATTCAGGAACTCGAAAAGGAAGTCGAGGCGCTTTCTACTCCACAGGACGAGAACGCTGCCAAGACGGTTCTCTGCCAGAAGCGTGACAACCTGCAGAAGACTATCAACGACTTGCAGGCACGCTTGATGAAGCGTTCACAGATTGACACCGGCAAGGAAGAGATAACAAAACTTCAGGCACGGGGAAAGGAATTGGCTCAGCTCATTGCTGACATCGAGCAACGGGAGTACACAGCCGCTCAATTCTCCAAGAAGCGCATTGAGGATTGCGAGGCGCGCATCAACAGCATGTTCCGGCTCGTCCGCTTCCAGCTCTTCGACTACACACAGGACGGCAACGAGTTCGAAACCTGCATGCCAATCGTCAACGGCGTGCCTTACGCCGTCGCCAACACGGCAAGCCAGCTCAACGCCGGACTCGACATCATCAACACGCTGTGCCATTTCAATAAAGTCTCGGCTCCCATTTTCTGTGATGGGGCTGAAAGCGTCAACAACTTCATCCCCACCAACTCGCAGATGATATTCCTTAGCGTGACAACAGACAAACAGTTAGTAATCAAATAAAAATCATTTATTATGGACAACAACAAGCAAAACACTGAAGTAGCAACTCAGGGCACAATCGCCGACCGCATGGTAGTCAACATCAAAGGCCCGGACGGCAAGGACGTGAAAATCACTAAGAAGATCCTCAACGACACTATCTGTCGGGGTATGCAAATCTCCGACTCCGACATGGTGCAGTTCCTAACGCTCTGTCAGGTCAACCAGCTCAACCCTTTCTTGCGCGAGGCTTATCTTGTCAAGTATGGCTCACAGCCTGCGCAGATGATAACGTCAAAAGATGCGTTCATGAAACGCGCCGACCGCTGTCAGGACTTCGAGGGCATCGAGTCCGGGGTAATTGGAATGAACGAGCAAGACGTCATCAAGGACTTCGAGGGTTCTTTCCTGCCGCCCAAGTGGAAACTTATCGGAGGATGGGCTAAGGTCTACCGCCACGGACGCAAGCCATACGTGCAGCGTGTATCTATCTCGGAGTACGACAAGAGTCAGTCCACATGGAAGCAGATACCGCTCACTATGATTAAGAAGGTGGCCGAGGTACAGGCTCTCCGCGAGGCTTTCCCCAACAACCTCTCAGGCATGTACGTCTCCAACGAGTTCAACGACAACCAGTATGTCGATGTAACCGACCAAGTAGCACACGAAATCGACCAGAACGCCAACAAGCAGAACATTGGCTTTGCTGAAGATGTTCCCGGTGAGGCTATCAAAGCCCCGGCAAACGTGGACACGGAGACTGGCGAGATACTCGACACTCAGCCTGCCAAGTCCGGCGACAAGCCCGCTGCGAAAAAGCAGTCCGGCAACCTCTTCAACTCACAAGCAGGTCCCGGTTATTAATATCCCAACCGTTGTGTGCGGCGCTGCTCAGCAGCGTCCACACACTTCAATAACGATTAATAGATGAAACTCCGAGTTTTAGGCTCTTCTTCAAGCGGCAACAGCTACCTCTTCCAGTCCAGCACTGGAGAGGTGCTTGCACTGGAGGCGGGCATCAGGTTCGACAAAGTGAAGCAGGCTGTCAACTTCAACATAGACAACATCGTAGGCTGCTGCATCACGCATGAGCATGGCGACCACGCAAAATATGCAAAGGACTTCATCGACGCTTACATACCCGTCTATATGTCCTCCGGCACATGCGAGGCTCTCCAGCTGTCTCCGGCAAGCTGTGCACGGTGCGTCAAGCCATTCACGGAACTAAGGATAGGCTCCTTCAGGGTCATGCCGTTCCCCGTGCAGCATGACGCGGCGGAGCCCTTCGGGTGGCTCATCCAGCACCCGGAATGCGGCAACGTACTCTTCGCCACAGATACCTACTACATCAAGTACCGCTTCCCAAAGCTTAGCAACCTCCTCATCGAGTGCAACTACCGTCTTGACCTGCTGCAACACAACGTACAGCGCGGAAGCATCGACCACAAGCGTTATGCACGCACAATCGAGTCCCACATGTCCTATGAAACATGCCTCTCGACGCTGCTTGCAAACGACCTCTCTAAGGTCAACAACATTGTACTTATCCACCTATCTGCCGACAATAGCAACGCACGTGAGTTCACCTATGGTATTGTAAAAGCAACCTGCAAGAATGTCATTGCTGCCAGTAGTGGAACAGAAATCGACTTCAACAAAACACCGTTTTAATCATGCCACAGCAGTTCATACACGTAAAGATTGGTCTCACTGACGGCATCTATCCCGTCAGAGAATTCATCACTACGGGTCTCATGCACGATATGTACGAGTTTCAGCAAGATGAGCATACCGTAGGATGGGTGCACAAGCGGTGGTGTACGCCTGTCTCCGCCCCGCAAGCTCCCAGTGGCAGCGTCCCGTGCCAAGGCTTACAAGCCGTGGATAGCGTCACCATCGACTGGCGTTCATTCCTCAAAGCTCACTGGGACAGCGTGCACAACCGTTGCCAAGTTGAGCACCTCAACGAGTTCTACGCTATCTTTCGCCGTGCAGCTGCTGCATACTTCAACAAACAAAATCATGAGCAAGATAAAGATAAAAGTCACCATCAATCTGGAGCAAATGAGCTCCGACGAACAGATGCGCTTCTTCATCCGTCTGGCCGACAAAGGCCTGCTACCGCCCTGTCCGCCGGAGATAAGACAGAAGTACGAGGAACCGGCAGACAAATGAAAACCGTACAACTGTCGCTGTTCCCTGATTTATAAATCCAAACAAATATGGAAGAATTATATTATGTCAAGGTGGAAACCCACCATAACAACATCAAAGGTCAATGGATTGCAGAAGAAGCAAAGGCGCAATTCAACAACACCGTTATAGAGGCCAATGACTATCCCGAATTGCTTAGCTACCTTCAAGGTACTGTGTACGCTGGAAAAGAGAACTTCCCGCGCTGCACGTACGACAACATTGAAGAGTACGAGGCTCCGATTGACAAAAGTGGCATCAGGTACATTCGTTATTCCGCTCGCAAGTCCGTGGACTATCCCGATGTCACTCTCATTCTCACGCCAGTCAGAATGCTGGACTTCTAATTTTGTACAATCATGAGCTATCCAAATCAATACGTCGGCGGTCTCTCACCAAAACGGAAGGCACGCCGGTGGAAATCCAAGAAGTGGTTCAAAGTCCGGCACATGGAGGACCTCTGCGACCCACGCGCACGCCTCATCCCGATATATTCGTCGGGGGGGGTACTAAGAAATAATCCCACGCTATTGCCATTGGCGTTCTACATCTATTGCGTCTATAGTAACTATAGCATCTATCCCAACTATAACTCCAAATAAACATCAATCATGGAAAAAGATACAAACAAAGAATATATCAACGTACTTACCGACACCGGTAAGACAGCACTCCTGCTCTTCCTCATGGCATGCTGCAAGGAGGGAGAGGGCGACAACATGGAGATAACTCCTCAAAAGCACAAAGAAGGCGACCCGCTGTTCTATGGTCCTGACTTCAAGCCCTATGCCTTCTACCATGAAGGCCTCTACCTTGAAGTGTCCTTCGAACGGCCTTCTTGGGTGTCCGACATCTTCGACAGATACAGTCCTTTCTTCGGCAACTATATCGGCCCGGATGTGGCCATTGATGATGATGATGACGATGATGAAAAAAGAACCGAAACCTACACCTTCCGCCTGACTGACCGTCTCGACCCTCTAACGAACAAGGTCAACTATGCAGAGGAGGAGCTGTAGCAGCTATGTTCAGTATGCAGCGGCTGTGCCGCTGCTTTAATAACAAATTATATGGGGAAAATCAGAGAAATAGAAATCACTGGCAATAACTGGAATGAAATCATTAAGCTTCCATGCTTTTCAGCTATTGAAAAGAAAGGCGGTAAATTTGGTATCCCAGTTTCATACTGGGTTGTTATAGAACCGGATATGCACATCTACAGTCGTACCGAGGCAGGATTTATGGTTTCCGTTTTGGATGCGGGAGAGAGAAAAGCTTCGAAAGCATTGTTTAATGAGGCAGAGCGACTTGCCAGTGAATGCCGCGCTACAGTTGGTGACAAGTTAATCGAGTATGATGATAACAAATGGCAAGTACGAAGAAAGGAGTAGGAGAATGAAACCAATTCTTGATGCTTGTTGTGGTGCACGTAAATGTTGGTAGACAAGTCCAACCCGAATGTTGTGTTCATGGACAACCGCAAGGAGATTTGCACCTTGTCCGATGGCAGAACGTTAGAAGTAAACCCCGACATCGTTGCTGATTTCCGTCACATGCCATTTGAAGACAAAACTTTTAGCCTTGTGCTGTTTGACCCACCTCACTACAGATGGTGCGGTGACAATAGTAATCTCAAAAAAAATTATGGCCGTCTGCCGAAAGACTGGGGCAATTATATTGGGCAAGGATTCGAGGAGTGTATGAAGTGCTTAAAGAAAATGGTGTTCTCGTATTCAAGTGGAATGACCAACAGATTAAGTTGAAGACAATTATGAAATATATTCCATATAACCCACTTTTCGGACATCTCACAGGACGGAGTGGACATACATACTGGATTGTATTTATGAAATGAAAATCAATAATAAAATTCAAAACTATGACTAAAGAAAACATCAACATCAGCAAGCAAGACTTGCTCAAAGCTTACCGTGAGGCTGAACAATCACAGAAAGAGTTCATGAAGCAACTCTTCGGTGCAGACACCTTCGCTATCAACTTCAACGTCATGGGGCGCGTAAAGACATTCCAAGATGCCGTCAACGAACTTGGCGACGAACATCCGCTTGTAATTGAGTACAACACGTGGTGCAAGCAGATAGGCGGAGCATATTCTGCTGACGTGATGGCGTACTTGAAGCTCCGTATCATCACCGCTGCCCTCAACGAGGGCTGGGAGCCAAAATTCACCATAGACGAATGGCGTTACTATCCTTACTTCTACCTTCTCAACAAGGAAGACTATGAGCAGCTAAGCGATGAGGATAAAAAGCGCTGTGTCGGCCGTTCGGACTACAATGCGGGTGCGGACGGCGGTCTCGTTTTTGCGAACGCGAACTACGGTTCTGCGCACTCGTACCCGCTCTTCGGGGTGCGCCTTGCCTTCCGAACAAGCAAGTTAGCGGAATACGCAGGAAAACAGTTCTTGAACATTTGGGCCGATTTTGTTTTCAAAATCGGAGACCCGGAAAAGACAGAAGAAAAGTAGTATGAACAACGGACGTTTGGCTTTCTTCAACCTCGTCAAGGAGATGCGCGCGGCACAGAAAGAATATTTCCGCACACGTGCGCACTCAGCTCTGGTCCGTTCAAAGGATTTGGAGCGGCGTGTTGACGATGAGTTGGCACGGGGCGACCAGTATCTTAAACAACAGCAGCAACCGTCCCTCTTCCCGGACAACGGTTAGCTCCGTCCCGTTCTGTCCTGTTCGGCGCAATACATTGCGCCGCCCATAAACTATAAAGCCCATGAACATCTGCAAGACCGACATCAACACTATCACTCGTTACCTGCTCGACGCTGCAACGCTCTACGATGGCATCGACAACACGACAGCATACAACCGGGCACGACTCATTCGTAACCTTGTGAGAAAGATAAAAAGAAAACAAGAAAAATTATGACGACCTTTGATGAACTTTTGGAGAAAAGCCGCCGCCATCAGCGCAAGCACAACCCCGACCGGGAACACGACCTGCAAGTGGCGTGCGTCGAGTGGTTCCGCTATCAGTACCCACACCTCAACCTACGCCTCTTCGCAGTGCCTAACGGTGGCTACCGCGACCGCAAGACTGCCTCCAAACTCAAGGACGAAGGTGTTATCAGTGGTGTCTCCGACCTCATTCTCCTGAAGCCAAACAGGCACTTCCATGCGCTGCTCATCGAGATGAAGGTCTCTGAGAAGTATTCCCGGCAGTCCGTGGAGCAGAAGGAATGGCAGAAAGAACTTACACGCCTCAACGAGTATAAGTATGTTGTCTGTCGCTCAATCGACGATTTCATGCGTGAGGTAAATGAATATTTGAAAGGCATTCAATTATGAGCAATAAAAACGAACAGACCGTGGGCGGCTTCATGTTCTACCGCTCCTTCCGTGACGCTATCCGGCAACTGCCACGTCGGCAGCAACTCGCGCTATACGATGCTATTGCCGACTACGCCCTTGACGGAATACTCCCGGCTATCGACAACAAGATAGCCAACGTTATGTGGACGCTCATGCAGCCTTCCATTGACCGTACGAAGAAAACCGACCTTTCCCAGCCTGCACGACGTGGTGCTCCCGTCGGCAACCACAATGCAGCCAAGCATAAGCCGCAACCCGTAGCAGCTACCGTAAGCCCCGACACCGTTGCGGCATCCCCTCCGAAACCCAGAAAGGTTGAGTATGCCGCTGCATTGCAGAGGCTCAAAGCCTCAAACGAGGTCCCGCCCCTGCATCGTGAGATAGCTGAAATATCACGTGACCAGTCGTGGATAGAGTCCGTCTGCATGATGTTCCACCTACAGCCCAATCAGCTCACACCTTATTTCTCCGTCTTCCGGCTCGAATGTGAGACCTCAGGACGGCTACAGCACGACAACCTCAACGACTGCAAGCAACATTTCAAATCGTGGCTGCGTATTCAATTACAAAGAAAACAAGACAATGAACAATCAGACAAAAGAAAAGTTCTCCGTAGAAGAACTGACGTCCCGCCTGCTGAAACGACGGACTATCATTCGTCCCTTTAGATGGGGGTACAGTGTTGATGACTGTACGCGCCTACTCACTGCTGCCTACAAAGCACAAGTGCAGGCGCGTGGAGGTCAATGTATCATGGACAATTACACAACTTCAAACATCATGAATGTAGCAAAAGCGATGAATAACCTTTGTGGAGTGAAGCGTGGGTTCATTCTTTGTGGCGACTGCGGCAACGGAAAGACGACTATGATGCACGCTGTCGCTGCTGCAACCGAATTATTACAAGACGACTTCGGGGCGTTCACACACTACAAACCGGGATATGGCACTTATAAAGACGATGTCCACTACACTTTCGCCGACGCGATGGATTGTGCCTATGCTTCACGTGACGGGGTATTCGCCACTGCCGCGAAACCTATCCTTGTCATTGAGGACATGGGACAGGAACCGTTGGAGGTTCAGAGCTACGGCAACATCTACAACCCGGTCATTGATATTCTGGAGAAACGATATGAACGCTCGCTGCCAACCTTCATCACCACCAACTTGGATCCGCAACAGCTCGGCAAGAGGTACGGCAAACGCATTCAGGACCGGCTGCGGGAGATGATGTTCACTATACCCTTCGACAATCCGTCATACAGAAAGTAGCTCCGTATATACTTAAACTTCTCTTCACGTGCCAAACAGCTATCTTTACGCCCATGATTAAGGATATAAAATTCAATGGATACACAGCGCAGCCGTCCGACTATTCTTGCACGGACGGCGACCTGTCGCTGTCTCTAAACGGCATTCCCGACAACGGCACCTTCCAGCCGGTATTCCAGCCTAAGGTGGTGCTCGCGCTCGCCGATGGTGAGGATGTGGTCTATATTCACAAGACAACCAACTTCACACACTACATCGTCTATACGGCTTCCTCTGGGGCTATCAAGGCTATCAACGCTAAAGATACAACAAAGACCTACGCACTGCCTGCTATACAAAAGGTCTTGCAGGTAACTGCCGTCGGAAATACGCTCGTTGTCCTCGCTGAAGACGGCATGCACTATATCCTGTGGAAAGGTGAGACGGAAGGATACCTCAATCTCGGAACGCACCTCCCGGAGCTGCCTATCTCCTTCGGACTGCAAGGGGAAATGGTACGGACAGACGAGTTCAATATCTCTTTCGACGCAATCAGCGAGGGAAATCTATGGGATGAGTTCTCCGACTCAAATAAGACGCGCATAACATCACAAGTGCTTGCGAAGGTCAATAAGTTCATTGCCGACAAATCGGTCAATGCCGGGAAATTCATCTACCCCTTCCTCGTCAGATACGCCTACCGCCTCTTCGACGGTTCGCTGACTATGCACTCGGCACCTGTACTGATGATATGCTCGTCCGACCTCGCACCGCAGGTGGCGTGGTCCCACATCACGGGTAAGGGAAAATACACGGATGCAACGCTCAGGGTCATTTGTGCAGTACACTACCTCGACTATGCCGTTATTCTGCCTGCACGCATTGAACAGCTCAAACTCTGGAAGGACATCGTGCGCTCTGTGGACATCTTCATATCGAAGCCTATCTACACATACGACCAGAACGGACAGTGTACAAAGTTCTCTCAGGTAAGCGACAACGACTGCTACTGTGTCTGCAAGCATACAAATCAGATGGCTGACACTACGAAATATCCAATACGCTATCAGAAACGCTCGTTCTCGTCGATGTATGCCTTCACGTTCGACCCCACCAACTTCACATATTCAGACGCAAGACTCATCATTCCAAAAAGGTCGGCGGAGGACGTGAAGGCAGACATAAGGTCTTGCTCGCAGTTCTTCCTGCTCGAAAGCATAAAGATTGATGAACTGAAGTCGGAGCGTACACTGATACCCGTAGAGAAAGACTATCTCCAGTCGCTCGTCAACAGGGAACAAATGACCGACGACTACGACAGCCACGACACAATCATTGCTAAATATGCGTTCGCTTACAACGCAAGACTCAATATCGCCAACATCAGAAAGCGGCTCTACAACGGTTACAACATGGGGGCACTGCTCTGCTATACCGACGGATATGTAACAAACTGGAAAGATGCTGAACCGACAATGTTTGACGATAAAAGGTCATTCGGCGTTTTCTTTGTCATCAAGCAGGACGGACGCGACATCTTCGTGCAGGGAGAGAGCTTCCAAATGGGATACGACACGCCGTTCCTCTTCCTCTATTACCCTAACGTCAATTGCTACAAAGCGGTAATCGTCGAATGGAACTATTTCGCAAATGTCTATGAGGTGCCAATGGAGGCACACACTGCTCTCAACGGGGCTTTCTACTTCAGCGGATGGGATAACCCTACAAAAAATGGGAGTGTGCCAGCGGCTTCTTCTGCCGACGATATGATGATAGACGAGCCTAACAAAATATACACCTCTGCTGTCAACGACGCCTATTTCTTCCCGCTTGCGGGCATCAACACCGTGGGTACTGGCACTATCGTAGGCATAAGCTCTGCGGCGCGTGCACTCTCACAGGGACAGTTCGGACAGTTCCCGCTCTATTGCTTCTCGACCGACGGTATCTGGGCCTTGGAGGTGGGGACTGATGGTTATTATAAGGCGCGGCAGCCTATCTCACGTGATGTCTGTACCAATCCCGACTCCATTACGCAAATGGACTCGTCCGTGGTCTTCGTGACCGACAGGGGTATCATGCACATTTCCGGCTCATCTACGGAGTGCCTCAGCGACATTCTCGATACGGAGACCCCTTTCGACATGGCGTCACTGCCGCACGCTGCCGACATTATCAACGTGTTCAACGGCTGTCTCACGGACGATGAGAAACAAGGCAACTTGCAGCTGCCGGCGGATTTCACACTTAAGCCGTTCCGAACATTCCTCGCCGGGTGTCGCATTGCCTACGATTACACACACCAGCATATCACAGTGTTCAATCAGGACTTCAACTATGCTTACGTCTATTCCATGCGCTCGCAGGCGTGGGGAATGATGGTTATGCTCCACAAGATGAGCCATACCGTCAACTCATATCCCGACGCTATGGCCATGGATGCAGACCACCGTCTCGTCAACTTCTCTGAGTATGCCACGACAGCTGAGGCCTTCCTGCTTATCACACGACCTTTAAAGCTCGAAGCACCCGACATTCAGAAGACCGTTGACACCATCATACAGCGTGGAGTATTCCCAAAGGGCAGTGTCGCGCAAGTCTTATATGGCTCACGCGACATGTATCATTGGCAGCTCGTATGGTCCTCAGCCGACCACTACCTGCGTGGCTTTGCCGGAACCCCATACAAGTACTACCGCATTGCGGTCATTGGACGACTGCGTGAGGGAGACAGCCTCTACGGCTCCTCCATACAGTTCACCCCTCGCCTCACCGACCAGCCACGCTAATAAGCGGCCGTGTGCCGCTGCCGGTAGCTCCGTTCCGTGCGCCGCCTTTCAAGGCGTGCTTGGAACTGTTCGGTTCGCCGCTGCTGTGCAGCGGCTACACCCATAAGCAAGGTACTATTTTCTCACTTTATGTAATTCATAGTGTTTATAACGTTAGAAAGCCGGGATGCGTGATGCACATCGGCTTTCATCTTATATATAGGAAGGGTCGTGTAGGCTGCTGCCCACCGGCAGCAACCTACCATGAAGGGAACATCTTCCGTCTCGTTATCCAGTTGCTCCTGTTCTTAGCGTTCCTGATAGCCTCCTTGAGTTCTTCTATCTTAGCCGCCCACACGGCGGAGCTCTCAGGATAGGTAATGCTCAGCCAGTCTTGAAGCACACGGCAAACTATCCACTCATGTACGAGTTTCAGTATCAGGTTGATGGTACCTTGACTCGTGTTTGTCGGCACATTCAGGTTGATGGCAAGCACGTCTTCCGCCTTCGGCTCGTCGTTAAGCTTCAGTGGAGTGTCCGTTATCTCTTCACGGCTCCAAGGATAAAGCATCTCGTTAGTCTCAGCGTGAGCCAAGTCCACAATGCGCATCACACGGTCACGGTTGCCGTCCTCCACAACGTCCTGAACCAAGTGCCTGATGTGGTTATAGTCCACGCCGTCCATCAAATCACCCTGTACCCATGCCATGTTGGCAATGTCGTAGAGTAGCTCCTTGATGTAGAATTCAAGAGTAACCTTCAGCTTGCCGTCCTTACGCTTGCATGTACATTTGCCCCAGCATTCATACATAAGCCTCTCCTTTCCTCTCTTAGCTCACGCTCTTCCGCTGCGGTCTGATGCGCTTGTTGGCGGCTTCTCTGATGGTTTCAAGGTTGTTCGTCGCAAGTGTGAAGTAGTCAGATGCGTCGGCCTTGTCTGTGATGGTGAACCAGTCGCCTATCGCGGTGTTCACGATAAACTGGTGAAGGGCTGAACTGATGGAGTCACGGGTCGAGTTGTTGTAGTTGCTCGGCATGTTCAACTCTACCGCCAATGTGCTGCCAGCATTGACAACAGCATACACATCGTTGCTCAATACGCCTTCTGTGGGGAGTTTTCCAACTATACCCTTGCTCACGCTCTTATCTGATGCGTCAGTGGTGGGCGACCAGCGTACGCCTGTGCCGTCGACAGTCGCCTTGAAATACTCCATTTTCGGCTCGGTAACAGCCATAAGCTCGTCCGATGATGTCGTACCGTCGTCGTTGAGCCATTCCGCAAGCTTCGTTTTCAACGTGCCAAAAGCGTTCTGGATAGAGCGCAAAATCTGATTGGAGTTCTCATCATCGTCGTTGGCTTGCATGTTCGCAACCTCTTCATGATTGGTGCCAGTCCTGCGGCTCCGGCCAGTCAGGTAGGTCTTGTTCTGGATGTCATACACCAGCTCACTGACAAACAGCGTCAGGGTTATCGTTTTCTTTGCCATTGTTATATCTGTTTTTTTATGATTTATCGTTGTCCGCTGCCTCATCAATGCCCTAATCTTATCCTCGTGGGCTTCTTCTTGTAGAAGAGTTTCGACATAATATCGGTCATGTTGTCGTTGGCTTCCTGCTCGTAGCGTGCCACTCCGTCTGCCTTCACAAAGTTGTTCCATTTGCTGACGATGGCATTAACGAAGTAACTGAAAAGGCTCTTCTCCACCGATGGGGTCAGTGCTGTGTCATAGCTGCTGCTAACCTCCAAGTTGGCAACGTATGCCGGTACCGTCTCCGTCTCGGTCTTACCGTCCTCTGTCACGCTTTCGGTATAGCTGTCATTCACTGAGGTAACAAACCTTTTCATGCTCTCCGTGATGGCACTTGCCGCCTCGTCCCAGAACCGTTGCAGCATGCTCCGGTCCTCTTCCGTGGTGAAGATGCGTTCATATGCGCCCTCATCGCTGGCTTTCTTGCCCTCGTAGGCTGTCGTCCGTGCCACCTCGTTCAGCACGTCCGACTTCACTGCTCTTAGCGTTATCTTTATCATATCGCAAATTTAACAAATGATTAATCTCCCACTCGTTTATCTTTATACGCCATGCCGTACTATCGCAAGTCCCCTCTTATCCGCTTCCTTATCCGCCACACTGCAAACACTATCCCTGCAATAATAGCTAAGGCTGCTATCACTATCGACGCCGTACCGAAGTCCATCTTCACCCGTTCCCACTTCGTCAGCTTCCGCTCCACCGGGTAAGGCACCCGCACACTGTCCACCCTCACCGACGATGCACTGTCTCCGGCCACGGTGTTACTCATATGCGTAGCCTTCTCCCATTTGATAAGCCGCAGCGTGTGCCATCTGTCCACAAACACCGTGTCCCCCCTCATCATCACGGCCATGCTGTCATGCCTATACACATTATTAAACGTCCGCACAGAGTCCCGCACCGTGTCATGCACCGTAACAACCCTGTCCTTAAACTCTGTCCGCACATTCTCCACCGGCACATACTTGGTAGTCTTGCAACCTGCAAGCAGTGTGATGATGGCGCAAGCCATTAAGCCCAGCAGCCACCCTTTTATTCTATCAACATCTATCATATCTATTGCTTCTATTGTTTCTATAGCTTCTATAATCTCTGTTAGCCACTCTCATATCCCCGCGTACTCCGTCTTTGCGTCAAAGCTCGGGCACTCCTTCACCCATTCCCACTTGTCCACCTTCCCGTTGTGGTTCTTGTCAGGCGATGTGTCCCGGTGCCCCTTGATGCTTCCATTGGGCAGATGGTATTTAGCAGCCAACTTCTTCAACAGCACTCTCAACGCCTCCTTCTGTGCAGCCGTCCTCGTGTCCTTTGCCGCCTTCCCGTCAGCCGTCAGACCGCCTACATAGCAAACGCCTATCGAGTTCGCGTTATGCCCTTGGCAGTGTGCGCCAATCTCATTCTCGGGTCGTCCGGCATGCACCGTCCCATCCCGATAAACCACATAGTGGTAGCCGATGGTCTTAAACCCTCTCGCCTTATGCCAGCGAGTAATGTCCTCGACGGTGAAGTCCTTGCCCTCTGCCGTCGCAGTGCAGTGCACGATAATCTCATTAATCTTTCTCATAGTTTACTCTATATTTTCGTTAATCTTTTCCTGTTCTTTCTCCGTTATAAACCGCTTCAAAAACGGTATTTTCTCTACAAACTGTACGCTCAGCACATAGTATATGAAGTATGCTATCCGGTGCCAAACGCTCTTCTTGGGGGTAATGTTCATCCAGTTCCTTGATATATTCACGCCGAAAAACCAAACAGCTACCCAGCACAGATATTTCACTCCGTTTACGGCATCCGTGTGAGCGTGAAGCTTGTCTCCTATACCTAACACGGCAAACATCAGTACAAAGAACACGGTGCTCTGCCCAAAGAACTGAAGTGCCTTCTTACGTTCCCACTTTCCACCGTTCACGATGTCTGCCATCAATCCGAAGCAGAAGTTAAGGCAGAAAAGCATGATCATCGCAACAATGAAGTCGCCTATTGGCATCAGGCAGCTCATCAACGCTGCCCATGTCGCTATCAGTATACCTTTAATCTCGCCCATGGCCTCATCTGTTATATCTGTAAAACAACCACCCGAACACTCTCACGGCATAGTAATACGCCACCGCCACACTCACTTGAAGCGTCGATGAACTGTAATAAACCATATCCTCCAAAAACGCTATGTCGTACTTGCATCGGTCCTTGCTACCGCCTCGCTTGTCATATCTGACATCATGATGCAGTGCTGCCTCATGAAAGCGATTGCGATAGGGCAACAGCCGTCTAAGCCACTTCGGCCCTATTCCAAGACCGTTCGCACCCGGCTTCCATAGCATTCCTCTCAACTTCTTCATTCCGCGCCCTCCAGTAGTTTCTTGGCGTCAATGCCGTCCTTCTCCGCCCAGCCCTCGTTCACGCTCTCGTTGATAAACTTGATGGCACCACGGTAAAAGCTCGTCAGCTCTTCCAGTGCCTCAAAGGTGTAATACACGGCTTTGCCCTCGGTGCTGTCGCTCAGCTTGAACTTAACAGGAAGCACGCTGCTGTCCTTGCAGGCCAAGTCATACACAGCCTTGTAGTTGAACTGGTTCTCGCTGCTCAACCATACCTTGTGACCGCTCCACTCGTAGCCGCTCAGTATCTTTGCGTCAACGGTGGCATTAATCAGGTCGGTGATGTCCGTTTTCAGCTCGTCTTCGTCGGGCTTGTGGTCGTACACCTTACGGCATACATAGTCGCCCTGAGCGTCCTTGCCCTGACCCCAGTACAGATACCACTCCGAACCCCTTCGCACAACCTCGTCCCGGCGCTCCGTGATACCGTAAATCTTCTCAAATCCTTTTTCCATATCTCTGTATTTATTATCGCTTATTCGCCTATCTACGCCCGCTGTCCAGTACGCCGCTGCTGAGCAGCGGCCCATATCTCTTGCCGCGCTAAGGCGGCGCTCTTCGTTTCTTCATTTTCTTTTGTTTTATTTTTCACATTTCTTCACATTCAAATTCAAGCTGCCTCGCTCTGCGTGGGGTCGATTTCGCTTTCGTTCTCCAGCTCTCCCGTGAAGGCAAGGCGCACCCCGTAGAACGTGTCCGAGTTCGCAGAACCGTTGTCCGCGCCCGCATAAACGAGACCGCCGCCCGCATCCGCATAGCGGCTCGAACGGCCGACACAGCGCCCTTTGGCATCTGAGTACCAGAATACGGCACAATAGCAGGTGTCCCATTTGCGGTTGCTGTAGCCTGAGCTTGCTATAACGTCGCAGTGTCTGCCAAGCACGATGCGTGAAATGCACAGTCCGTTGGTGGTGATGGCCTGCACGGTGCGCTCCGTATCGGTGTACTCATCATAGATGTGCATCAGACCGTTGGTAACGTCGCCCATATTGCCGTCAGTGCGCTTAGCAGCTTTCCACGCCTTAAAGTTAGGTATATTCATGCCAATATAATCCATAACTTCATACGTACATGCAATAAATCCTTCCAAACCCCATACAAGGTTGGGAGTATTGCTCGCGCCTTTCGTGTCCGAGTTGCCCATATCGTCACGCTGTCCGGTGGTGTAACTGGCATTACAGCCGAAACCGTAATAGCTCTGGTCGTCCTTCTGTCCGCACCAGCAAAGGCTCAGGATAGCCATGTCCTTGCTCTGCTCGTAGCTGATGCCATGATAGCCCTTACCACGATACCGGCACAGGTTCAGCATGTCCTGATAGGTGTAGTGCGGGGTACTCACAGGCATGTTCGTCGGGTTGCCGTCGGCATCGTAGTTCCATTCCGTACTGGTGACAGCTGTGCCGTCGCCGCGTCGCGTCGTGCGCCCGCTGATACTACGGGCATAGCCAAGGTCGTCGGTCGTCATAGTCTTCAGACCGATAAGCCCTGCCTTGTGTTCTACCCAGCCGGGCTCTATCGCTTCAAGGTCGGTGCTGTCCGTGGAGAGTATCATGTGGCTCTCATCGTCAAGGTTGCGCAGACACGTGAAGTAGAAATACTTTGCCGTCGTCGGAACGTCCCGGAACAGATAGTCGCCGCGCTCGTTCGAGAAGTCCAACGGACTATCTGCTATACCGCTGGCAGAGAACACATCCTTCTGCAGTATCTTGCCATCTGCGTCGGTGAACACAGAGCAGACCGTGGTATTGTTTAGACCTATATACCTTACCTGTCTCATGCCCTCTACGTCCATTCTGTACGTCGCGCACGCTGTAAGCACGCCGAAGCAGTCGTCGCCAAGCACATTGCCAACACTGACATTTGCGTCCATCAGTCCGTAGGTGTCCTTGTAAAGACACTCGGAGAGCTTGGGTTGTGTGGTCTTGCTGGCAGTGCTCTCCGGCATGTTCTTCCACGTGTTCAGCAGTATGTGCTTCTTCTGAGTCTTGTAGTCGTTCACGCCCTTGTACCAGTAGTGGGGTATGAACTGGAAGAAGTCATACATCTTGCCAAGAGAGTCCTTGATGTCGCTGTCCGTAACGCCGTCGGCAAGCTTCGTGTAGTCGCTGTCGCTCAGCAGATCCATGTGCATCTTGTGTGTCTCGCTGTTGTAGGTGCCTCTCACGCCCTTGCATCTCTTGCGGATATTCAATATGTGCCCACTCGACTTGTAGGTGGTGTAGGTGTTCTCGTCCACATAGCCGGTGCCGTTGTCCGTGTTGTAGATGCTCTTCTGCGACTTCGTTTTGTCGAAGATTACATAGTCGGTGTACAACTGCTGACGTATGGTGAGGTTCACAAAGTAGCCCTGCAAGTCGCTGATAACGTTCTCGTCGGTGTACTTCTTCATCGTCCACTGACCGCTCAGACCGTCGCACACGGCCTTGTCCTCTGAGTTCAGGCCGATGGTACCGGCTGATTTCAGCGATTGCAGCACGCTCGCCTCGCCGATGGTCCTGATACCGGCTATGCTCACGCCTGTAAGCGTCGCTCCTCCGTTCACGACATCCGTCAGAAGTGATACTCCGTCGATGTTCGGACAACCGTTCACCGTAAGCGTCTTGACGTTGCTAAAGCCCTCTATCGTCATGCCGCCGCCCTTCACGTAGCTGAGCTTGGGAAGGTTCACAAACTTCAGGTCGGTCATGCTGCCCGGAAGGTGCAGGGTCTCTATCGGGCTCGCCTCGGCTACGTTGAACGTCTGGAGCAAGCTGCCCTCCGCCAGCACGCTCTTCAGGCGCGGACAGCCGCTGGCGTTCAGCGTCAGTATCTTGGTGTTCCTGATGTCTATCTCTTCCAAGAAGGGCATCTGCCCAAGGCTCAGTGCGCTCAGTATGTCGGTGGTGTAGGCAGGCGTGTAGTCCGTGCCGCCGATGATGAGCTTTCTCAGCAGCGTGCAGTCGGCTATCATCCAGTTCGAGTTCTTGGGCGTGCAGCCGCTGAGGTCAAGGGCGCCTATCTTGTCTGCACCGAAGATGTATATCAGCTTGCCGCCTTCTCCGGCGGCTGCGTCGCTAAAGGTATAGCTCTCTCCGGCTTTCAGATAGCAGGCATACTTGGCGGAGCTCGTAGAGTCCACGCCCATACCGAAGTAGCCGTCCTGAGCGGCTGTTATCTTCACCTTGATAGGGCCCATCATACGGGCTTGGAAGAACTTCTTAAAGAGGTCGCCGGTCTGGAAGTAGCCGTCCCGGTAGGCGAAACGCTTGCGCTGGAAGGCGGGCAGACTGTCAAGGCGCAGCCCATGCAGTGCCGGGTAGTGGTTGTCGGCGGCTGTGGCGGTCTCGATATACTTGCGCTCGCCGTCGAAACTGGAAACGACCTTCGGCCATTTCAGTATGCGGTTCGTCATCCAGTAGCGGTAGCAGCCGTCGGCGCTGAAGATGTCAAGGCCGGTGCTGGTCTTAGTGCCGCGCATGGCGGCTGCGGTGTCGTGAAGGGTCAGCACGCTCTTGCCGCTGTCGTCCGTCCATACGCCCTCACCTTTGGCAAACAGCGCATAGCTCTGCTGGAACATCACGCCGTCCCAACCCTGATACAGGTGGCTCGTCGCGCCGTCCATGTCCCAAGGTATGGTGAGGTAGCAGTCGTTGTCAGCCTCATCGCACGAGTCACCATCATACCAGTGGTTGAAGTAGAAACGCATCTTCCCGTCTGCCTCCAAATACACAGCTGCCATCATATTTTTGGCACGCTGGTCAACGGTGGCTTTATAGTCGCTCGCTACGATATAGCAGTTCGTTGATTGGGGGGAGAAGTAGTTGTGCATCTCGTGCTGCCATTTCTTCAGGCGGTTCTCCTTCGTTCCCGCTACGCTCTTGCCGTCAAGGGTGATGGTAGTGCTTGCTCCGGCTCCGTTGAAGATCGCCTCGCTGCTGTCGGCTTTCTTCGCGGCGTTCTGCGTAGCGTCCTCGGTGAGGTTCTGGTTGCACTGCTGGCAGAAGGCCAACTCTCTGTACAGCTGGTATGGCACTTTCTGACCCGACGCATAGAGGGCGTTCAAATCGTCGTCGTCAGGATAACGCATCTCATAGTATGTGCTCCAGATAGGTACGTCGCCATCATCGGTGTGAAGCGTCTTCAGCATGTCGTCAACACTGTTCACGCCCTGCTGCCAGCAGAACTCTTGGTACTGTCGGTACTCGTAGCACTCCACAGGGTTCAGAACCCTGCCAACGATGCTCCATTTCTGTGTGGCACTGTCAAAGGTCATGCTGCCAGTGGTGTCCTTCCACTTGCCGCCCTTGTACTGCACAAACTTCCCGTCGCTCGTCTTGTAGGCTTCGCCCCAGTCGTAGTGCTTCACGTCGTCGGCCTGTACCTCCGCGAGGGTCTTGCTCAGGGTGTGGGCGTCGTCAACGGCAACGGCGTCAATCTCGGTCATGCTGCCCGTACCGTCGTTCTCAAGGAAACGGGTCTTCGGACCGCAGAACTCGCTGAGCATGTACAGCGTGCCCGGAACGAGGCTGTCCGGATTGCTCAGCACTGTTGCTTTGTAGTCGTCGATGTCGGTGCCGCGAGGGGTAACAATTTCCTTGAAGTCACCGTAGTTCACGCAGCCAAGGTTATAGCCCTCCACGTCCTCAAAACCAAAGAAGTGCGGGTTGCCTTTGTCGGCGTTGAAGTTGCCCTTAGAGTGGAAATAGGCGTTCTCAGGCAACGTGGCGGCTTCCGCGCCTTTGTCCTGACCTATACGGTAGTCGGTGCGGAACAATGCGCACGTCACACCGTCGATGCTGCTGTGAAGCTCTTCGCTCTTGTTGGTATTGTAACGCTGCGACGGGGTGATATAGTCAGTACCAAGGGCCATCTGCGTGTCGTTCATCTGCTCCATAAGGGCACAGTTGTTCGCACCGGCTGAGTCGGAGTAGTCCACCTTCACCGTGATGGTGTTGATGGGTGTGCTGCCTTCCTTGATGCGTATCTTCTTTTTCTTCGCAAGTTTGGCAGCGTCGTCATACTTGGCAAGGATAGTCCCATCGCCGTTGTACATCTCGCTAATCTGCTCGCGGGTGTACAGAAGGGTTATCTTCTTCGCCTTCTTGAACTTCGCCTTCTTATTCTTGATGGCGTAAGCCAGCGTCGATGTGCCTTGGTTCGTCACCGGGACGGCCTCTACCTTGCAGTTCGCCCACGGACGGTCGGGGAAGTACAGATACCAGTCTTCCAGAAGACTGGTCTTCTTGTCCTTCAACGACTCTATGTAGTCGGGATAGTATATCTTGCTGTCCGTTACCGGGCTGCCGTCATTGCTCAGGTTCTTGTCACTCGTCCTTGTCATCACGCAAACCATGATGCCCCTGTCAAGCAGCTTCTGCATGGCAGGACGGGGCTTCGTCGTCCCCTCGGCAGTTACGTCCGTCATTACATTGTTCTGCTCATACTCCGTCAGCATGGCTTGCGTGTCGGTGAGGTTAACGATGTAGTTGTTGAACGCCTGAATGAAGTCGTAGTAGCTGTTCCACCTCGTTATCTCGTACAGATAGAGGTCTGCGTCAGTGCCGTCGAAGTGGATGATGTCGTCAAAGGTCGGGAAACCGTTGCTGGTGTCTATAGGCACACAGGCGCTCTCGTCACCGTTCTGGAACACCTTGCACAGCATAATGCCTGAGTAGGGGGCTCTCGCCTGCGGCTCTATCACAAGGTCGATGCGGTACACCACACCGTCAAGGTAGCTGGTTGCTGCCGTGCTCTGAACGTTCTTCAGTGCGTCTGCGCTGTCGCCGTTGGTGCTCACGATAAACTTCTCACCCGTCAGCACAAAACCAAGCTTGTAACTCATGCACTTGATAATATGTGCGTCGCGCTTGGCGATATTCTTCACCATGAACGTCAGGCTCAATGCCATACCGTTGGTGGGGATGGCGTTGCTCGCAAACGGTTTATCGGTACACTCGGCGGTAACGTTCTCGGCCACGCGCAGTGCCATGCGGCCCTCTGACTGCTCCGTGCCGAAGTTGTCGGCGACAAAGCCGTTGGTAGAGTAGTTTGAGCCGTGTACGTTGATGCCTACCGCGCTGCCGTCGCTGGCCGTGGTCTTGATGGTCTTGTCGGTGTCGCTGTTGCTGCGTCCGGCAAGGCTTATCTTGTAGTAGGCTCCCTCGGTCTCGGCGATACTCAGCAGGCTTCCGTTGATGTCAAACGTCGGCTTCTCCATCAGCCCGACAGCCGTAGCAGTGCCGCCCTGTTCCGTAGGCTGCTGCTGTGCGGCAGCGTCAAAGCTCAGCTCGTCGCCGTCACTGTAGCCCACGATGCGCTTCTCTATCGTGTAGTAGCTGCTTCTGTTCATGGTCTTGCTGGCAATGCTCTCGGTGGTCTTCTTCGTTACGTCCGTAACACTCACCTCTACCGTCGGGTTGGCATTGTTCCGCTGATAGCACGCCACGTCAAAGCTGACAGTCTGGAACAGCTTCACCTTGCCCCCATTGTCGTCATACCAGCGTGCAACGACAATGGGCTTGTTGTAGTCGCTCACGCTCTCGCGCTGCTCTATCACCATCACGGCGGTGTGAAGTATATTTCCTTGAAGCCCCGACGCAACATCGGTGCCCTGTATCCTCAGCGGATAGGCACCATGGCCCATGCCCGTGGGGTCCACAGTGACGTTATGGGTATAGGTGTCCTTTACAAGCACGTTCTCCAAAGTTTCCCATGCGCCGTTTTTGTATATCTCTATCTTCGTCTGTATGCCCTTGTCACTGGCGTTGTGCGGGAAACGGTACATCGGAATGCTCACCTTCTGACCGCCTACCTGCAAACTCGTGTCCTTGGTGTAGTTCAGCGTCTGACTGCTCTCAACGGTAACGTCAACGGCGATCATCTCTACATTCCGCGTGGCGGTCTTGCCAGTAGCGTCGGTGGCTACGGCTTGCAGCTCTGTGCTACCGGCATTTGCGGCTATGCTCGACAGGTCAAACTCGAAGTTGAAGGCTTTCAGCGATGAGCTGCTCGCCTGATTGGGCTTGAAACTGGCAACTACGGTTTTCGTCGTCCTGTTCGTGAACACAACACTGGCTATCTTGTTGTCCTGTGCGGAGCCGTCGGCAAGCTGTGTTACGCTTCGTATGGCTGCCTTCAAGATGGCGGTGCCGCCTGCACGCACATAGAAGGGGTCGTCCTCAAAGTTGATGGCTACGGTCGTGCCGCCGGTGCTGCCGCTGCCAGTGCCTACGGCAAACTGGGTCTCTGAGAGTATGTCGCCGCCCTTGCTTTTCAGCCGCAAAGCCACGCTGCCCTCGCTTTCCTCGGCTTCTATCTCAGTGGGCACTGCCTTGTAGGCGCCGCCCGTGGAGAATGCATCCTGACCACCGTCCTCCATCGTGTCGCTGGTTTTCACTTTTGTGCCGCCGCCAAAGTCCTGCCATAGGTCAGCAATCCAAAAATCATCGGTCAGTGCGCTGTCGCCCTGATACTGTTTCGTCTCAACCTTGTTAGCCTCCGTGGAGTAGCTGATAATCAGCCCGCGTTTCTGATAACTCACGCCGGTACTCTCCTGATAGGTCTTAAGGGCGTTGAGGGCTGTGCCAAGGGTATAGTAGCCCGTTGGAAGGGGAACAATGGTGTCAAGGTCTATAACGGCCTCTGAGCCCTGCACCATACTGCCGAAGTCCTTCCAGTTGTCCGTGTCAAACCAGTTCGCATCCTCGGTGTTGCTGCCAACATACTGATAGGTCTTCCATGTGCCTTTCTTCAACGCAAACGTAAGCAGCAAGCCAAGCTTGGCCTGACCGTTACGCTTTGCCACGTGAACGGCGGAGTTGCTCGTGTCGTTGGTGTCGCAAAGCACATAAACGCGGCCGTCCTCTGCACTCGGATTGTAAGCACCACCGCTCGAATTGCTGCTGATGGCTACAAGCTTGCTCTTGGTGGTGTCATAGCGGTAAGACAGGTTGTTGGACTTATCTACATAGATAACTTCAGGGCTTAGGGCTTCTTCTTCCCATTCCCATGTCGTATTAGGAGTATTGCCTTCACTCGTAACCTTCGAATGGTATAACTTACAAGTGTCCTCGTTATAATAGCAGTTACTGCCAGTCCCTGCAGCTGGTACGTTGTCACCGCTCTTTAGCCAAGTATCTATCCATACCACATCGGGATTAATAGTTGGAAGATAGCTGTCCGGGACAATACCGTCAGAGCCCAGTGGAGCAACGCCATCTTCGATACCTCTTAGCCGCTCATTGACGCTTTTCACAACTGCGTCCGTAAGGTCAAGAGTTATCTTTACCCAACCTTTGACTGCTGAAGCAGTGTAGGCATTATATAGCAGGAAAGTCACCTCTCCTTCGGAAACCGAAATCTTTTCTTCCTTGGCGATAGAAGCATCACCTTCGTTGGTTGTTTCAAAAATACCGGTGCCGAAGTTGGTGTACGTACCTGCTTTCGTGGCAATATAGAACAATTTCTGTGTTGGTTTGCCGGGATTGGTTTCTTCAGTGGCTATGCCCATAAACCGATAACCGGCTTGCGCCAGTGCGTCGATGTTGCCCTGCAAGGTCTTCTGCAAGTCCGCGTCGGCATTGCTGCGTGCGGTAGCCTCTGCACTTATCTTGCCGTCAAGCGTATTGTCTGCACTGTTACGGGTCTGAGACTCTGCGTCAATGTTCTTTTGCAGGGTTGTGTCTGCCTGCTTACGCTCGCTGGTCTCAGCGCTGAGGTCGGTTGACAGTTTGCTGATTAATCCGGTATTGGCGGTAACGCCGTTCTGGGCTGTGGAGATATTGGTGTCCTGTGTGTCATTCTTCTTCTGAATGTTGCTGATGTCGGTCTTCATCGTGTCGATGTCGCCGCTCATCGTCTGTACTTCTTCCAAATATTGCTCGACGTCAACAGTAACACTGCCGGCCGTCTTGCCGCTGTCCACCCATGAGCCGCCGTTAATGTACCATAGCTCGCCGGGCAACGTGCCTCCCACAATGGCCCAGCTTCCGTCAGGCAATGTGCCGTCAGGATAGGTCTCGCGCAACTTGGTGATGTCGGTGAACACGCCCTTATTCGCGCCCTTGATGTTCTTCGCGTCAAGCCAGCCATCTACCTTCAGGTTGTGACCGACCGATACACTGCCTTTGATGTCTGCCTTGCCGCCGACATTCACATTACGGCCTACGCTAACGTCGCCGTCTATCTGTTTTGTTGGTATACTGCTCATATCGTTATTGTATTAAGTTCTGGCTAAGTTGTGCCATTGCGTCACCCTGCTCCTTCTCGCCTAACACATAGAAAGAAAGGGAAGCTATCATATACACAATGGCATCGTGGCATCGCTCACAGATGTCTATGCCTTCGTCGCTGTCTATCGCTGGCTCGGGAAGATAGACTGCCTTGACAATCTCGGCGGTGTTGTCCTTGCAGGAGAAAAATTCCAACGCCTTGCCCTCGGGACGGACGCTGATGGCGCAAACGGGAAACTCGGTATTGCCACGGATACCGCTAAACTGGCTCCACTGTAGGGCGTATTCCTCGTCTGTCGGGGAGATAGCCTGAAAAACGGGACGCTTCCAATCGCTCATCTGGAAGATCATCAACCGCATAAAATCAGTTGGGAGCAACGTCCAGCCGCAACCTGCACGGGCTTTCCCTTGCTCCCAATAGATGTTGTCACCAAAATTGTGACCGTTCTCAAGATAATGGAGTGGGGCTTGGAGCTCTACTCGCTTCGCTGCGTCAACGATACGGCTCTTGATGATGTCGTCAACGCTGAGCGTGTCTACATCACCAAGACCGCGCAATGCGGTACTGGTCATGTTTTTGTCCATGACAATACGCACTTCCCGCATGAGTGTAGTTAATTGATATATCATGCCAAAAGTCGTTCATGTCATTTTATTAAATGCCTTCAAAAAACACACCGTTCGACTCTGCGGCTTCAACAATCTTTGCTCGGCTGCGAAGCTCTCTCACAGCTATCCCGCACTTCTCGTTGAGATAGCTTTTGGCATCGTCAAGGCTCGTTACCTTTACGATGAGCTTGCCGTCTGGGGTGCGCTCGCCGTCGGTGTCTGTATCGCCATTCAATGTGCCATCATCGACGGAGGTGTCACTGTCGTCCTCATCGGTGGCTTCCTCAGGTGCTGCTTCTGCGGTATCTGCTTCACTGACGTTATCATCGCTTGATGCTGCCACTGCATTGGAAGGCGCGCTCTTGGCTTCCGAGGCTGGCTTAGGTGCCTCTGTGCTCTCTGCCGACTTGGGCGCCTCGGAACTCTTGGGCAGTTTGTCCTCGTCCTCGTCAGTGTCAACAACGCTAAGGAGGACAATGCGCTTTTTCTTGAAAAACTCACTGTGCTCGATGATTGTCTGCTGCAAGAGGTCCTTGGTAACGTACTTCGCAGGGGTATTGCCGTAGCTCGTCAGTATGCCGCCGGTAAACTCGATGCGCATGTGGGACTTGCCAACGGGGATATTGCATACCCATTCCATAAGACCACGAACTCCGTATGTCTTTATCTTCTTTTTAGTTGCCATCTTTCGTTGCTTGTTTTTATGAAAGGCTGACAGGCTTCTTTGCCCGTCAGCCTCGTTAATGGTTCTTTGCGTTCTGTATGCCGCTGCTTTGCAGTGGCTCTCAGCTTACACGATAATCTCGCCGGTGTACTCTGTCCATGCCTTGCCGTCGTAGTACCACAGCTCGCCAAGGGTTGCACTGGCGGAGATACCCTTGCAGTCCTGCATGAGGTAATAAACGGGGCTCTTGGTGCTCGGCGTAGTGGCTGGTGCCTCTGCGCTGTCCCACATGACAAATGTGGTGCTGTCTGCGTTAGCACCCTCGCCCTCACCGTCAATCCAGATGTGGCAGGTGCCTTTCAGACCAAGACCGTCCCAAGCAATTACGCTCTCGCGGCTTGCCTCTTCGCCCTCAATCTTCTCGGTGTCGCTGCTCTCAGGACGATAAACGTAGTGGACAAGGCGGTTATCGCCTAAGAGACCGGCGGAGTTAGAATAGCCAAGACGGTCAAGGGTCGGCTCACGCTTGAACTGCAAGTCGCCAAATACGGTGTGGATATTGGTAACCTTCCAGCCAAGCTTGTTCGTCTGCACGCTAATCTGTACCTCGGGGTGCTTGGAGAAGTCGATGCACTGGATATTCTCCAAGAAGTTCTTACCGCAAAGGGCAAGACAGGTGTTTGGTACGTCCTCGCCAGTGAAGAACATCTTGGCTAAACCTACAAACTGCTCGTAAGTCCACTTGCCGGTATGCTGGAGCTCCTTCTTGAACTGCCAGCGGATACCCTCGGTGGTGTACACGTCCTGTGTGCCTACCTTCTCGGTGTCAACAACGAAGTGACCGCTGCGGCTCACCCATAGCGTGCGGTTGCCCTTGCGCTTGAAGTCGGTAATCATTGCCTCGGCAACTACGGCCTTGGTGAATGGGATGCGCTTCTTCTGTGCGTCGAAGTAATCGCTCACTATCTGTGTCATGCCGCGCTTCTGCAACTGAATGATGGTTGGCTTCGGCAAGACAAGACTTGGAGGTACAACCTTCTGAGTCTCGTACATGGCATTGCCCAAAAGGTCAATGACCGTTCCTGAGGGGATGGCAGGAACCTTGCTGTAAAGGTCTTCGGCACTGTCCTTGGTGCCGTTGACGGCTCTAACAACGGGGTTGCCGGTCGTGGTGTCCTTGCCAACAACCCACAACATAAGGTCTTTGCCCGGCTGCTCAATGCCTGCCTCTGAATAACCGTTCACGCCACGCACACGGAGGGTGTCATAGGCATGGATGATGGGCTGGTCCTCACTGCCAAGCGGAAGCACTACCTGCATGGTAGTACCGGCTTCAACAGCCTTGACGGTGGTAACGCTGCTCTTAGCCTCGTCAATCATGTAGTGTTCTACTTTTGGCGAGGTGGCCTTGACTTTCTTCGCCCTCAGCATGAGCTGCATAAGCGGGGTGTCGTCACTGTTAAACTTGAATAGTTCGTCGTCGATGTCTGTCTCAACGAAATTGCCGGGGGCAATGCCTCCAGTTGCCTCTGCGGCTGCACTCACGGAGGTGGAGGCTCCACCTACCTGAGTCTTTAGTCCTGCGCTGCCGGAGGTGGCCTGTGCACCGCCGGTGGCTACCTGTGCTGATTGTTCTGCCATTGTCGTTAATGTTTTAATGATGATTTTTCTAACCTATACTCGTTTCTACAAGTCTGCCATTGCCTATCCCTCCAGAGGCACCGGCAATGGCGCTTACTGTCGCACACTGTCCGCCAGCGTGACAGCGCATACCCGCCGTGCCTTTTGAAAGGAGGTTTTTCTTTGGCTCTATAACTTTCACTTCTATCATAACTCTTGCCGTTCTGTATGCCGGGGCTCTGCCACGGCTGCTGTTATGTCTGCGCCTCTTCCGCCAGTGTGAAGATGCTCGGCCGACGTGTCTGCTGCTTGGTGCCTGAGCCATTCTTGCCTGCAAGGTTCGCTGTACCGTCGCCTTTGCTGCGCTGCCTCAGCTTCTCCTGTATCTTGGTGTTGCGGCCGGCTACCTTGCCCTCTTCCTCGGCAGCGGCTACATCAGCATCGTGGTCCAAGGCGTTCAGTGCCATCAGTACGCTCTCCTTGCTGAACTTACCAAGAATGCCGTCCTTCATGATACCGACAAGGAACTCCATTGCACGGTCGATGTCGTCGTCAGATAGACCTTCCTCTTGCTGAAGCTGCTCTATCATCTGGCGGCTCGCATCGATATTCTTGGTGTATTCCTCGTCATACTCCTTTTCCTTTGCCACACGCTCGGCAAAGTCCTTGCTCGCCTGTGCAAGCTCTGCCTGCTTGTCAGGGTCTTTAAGCTCATCTACGAAGTCGTCACCGAACATCTCAACCAGTGCCACAGCAGGGTTCTTACCGTTCTTCCAGTCGGTGAGGAACTTTGCGCTGCGTGGGTCGCTCGTGAAAAGATCGGAGAAGGCTTTCTCTCGCTCCTTGTAGCCGTTAAGCTCCTGCTCGCCTGCGTCGTAGTCGTCAAGCATCTGACCGTACATCGACTCGTCATCGTCAAAGCTCTTGTCCGGATAGCGTGCCTTCAGACGTTCAAGGGCCGTGTCACGCCTGCTCTTTGTCGGAGGGGCTGATACGCCACCACCTTTGTTGTCGTTTGCCATATTTACAGTAGTTTTTATGGGTAAGCCGCAAATAATGCGGACAATGCCAATTTTATTTGCACAAAAATAACGCTTAAATTTCGGAGTGCAAGTTTATCTTTATACAAAAAGATTTATTACCTTTGTGCAAATAATCTACTTTCAGCAACATAAGGCTAAAAATGAAGCATTTCGGCTCTATCATGGAATGCGCTGAGGAGAGAATTGCTGACCTCATGCAGGCATACGACGATTATATTTCATCGTGTGCATACATACGTATGTCTGAGTGTTACGAGTTCCTTGCATGTCAGCCTGCGCCTCGCTTCTATGTCTCTGACATCAGGGCGGCGATTGTCGTGTCGGCAATGATTGACAAACGGACAAAAAGCTATAGGAACATGAGGCCGCTAAAGCGGGAGATGTTTCAGGAGATTTACCGACGGGTTGTGAAGATGAGAAAGAATACGCCGGGGATGACTGTCCTTGAATGTTGCAAGGAGGTTGTGGTGCAGCCAGCACCGAAATTCTATATCAGTGCAAATACTGCAAAGTGTATAATCTGTAAGAACCGTGAAGAATGGAAAAAGAAAAAGTTGCGAAGACTGAGGCTCAGGCCATTCTAAAAGAGAATGAGCATAGGCAAGCGGTTATTCATGCCGTATTCAATCCTGTCACGGGGCAAGGAAGTGTGGGAAGACGCGTCAGGGCTGTTATCAGCGACTTCCCGATAAAGGAACAATGGCTGCCAAAGGATATGATGAGGGTGCCGCTCGTAAGGCAGATTGTCAAGTGCGGCTCCATCGGAAAGTTCCTCGCGGAGGAAATGAACATTGACAACCCTACAGAGGAAGACGTGCACAAGGTCGTGGAGCAGTTCGTCAGAATTAGGTGCAAGCACGACTTTCCATTCTGGGCGGCTATGTTTGTTTATATCAAAAACAAAGGTGGAGGTCCAGACGTGCTCTTCAGGCTCACGCGTCCGCAGAGAAAGCTCGTGGAGGTACTGGAGGGTATGCGCACGCACAACATGCCGATACGACTTATACTGCTCAAAGCACGGCAATGGGGTGGATCAACGACAATACAGCTATACATGGCTTGGTTGCAGCTCGTTCTAAGGGTAGGTCTCAACTCGCTCATCATAGCGCATCAGGGAATGGGCTCGGATGAGATTATGGATATGTTCAACCGTATGATGGCTTCATATCCGGTCGAAATGCTGCACAAGCTCGGAGAGAAGTACAACGACAACGAAGAAACATTCGTTGGGGTCGGAAAATCGGGAGCTATAAAGCGTGTGCCGCAACGCAACTGCAAGATTAAGATTGGTACGGCGGAAAGACCTGACTCATGTCGTGGTGGCGATTACAACCTTGTACACCTCTCTGAGGTGGGACTATGGAAAACTACCGACGGAAAGAAGCCGGAGGATATTGTGCGCTCGGCATGCTCGGGTATGGTATATCGACCATACACAATGGTGGTATATGAGTCAACGGCTAACGGTACGGGGAACTTCTTTCAGCGTGAGTACGACGCGGCAAAGGCTGGACGTTCAATGTTCAAGGCGCTTTTCATCGCGTGGTATGACATCGACATCTACACGCTGCCATTCGCATCAGGCGATGAGCGGGCTGACTTCGCCATAAGCCTGTGGGAAAACAGAAACAACCACAACGTAATGTCCGACCGGGAGGAATGTGGAGCGTACTTGTGGAAGTTGTGGACGTATGGGGCTACACTGGAGGCTATTCACTGGTATGTCGTCGAGAGGTCGGGAAAAAACTCGCACAGCGTCATGGCTTCGGAGTATCCGTCCGACGACATTGAGGCATTCGTCAACTCTGGCTCACACGTCTTTGATGAGGCTCTCGTCGATAAGCTCAAAGCAGGGTGCCGTCCGCCTAAGTTTATAGGAGATGTCTATGGGGATAAAGATGAGGGACCGGAGGCACTCAGACATGTGCGCTTCTCTGAGGATAAGCAAGGGTTGTTCTGGATATGGGAGAAGCCGGACATTGACCCCGAAGAGGTTATAAGGCACCGTTATCTCGTTACGGTGGATATCGGAGGACGCTCTAACAAGGCCGACTGGTCTGTTATCGTGGTATTCGACCGACTGTACATGATGGACGGAGACAAACCGGTCGTCGTGGCGCAGTGGTACGGGCATATCGACATCGACCTGCTCGCATGGAAGGCGGCACAGATTGCAGCGTATTATGATAACGCACTGCTGGTCATTGAGAGTAACACACTAGAGACACACGATAAGGAGCGCATTGTCGATGGAGACCAGTCGCAGTTTATACTCAACCAAATAAAGGACGTGTACGATAACCTGTACGCTCGCAAACAGTCGGAAGAGGACATCAAGGAGGGCGCGCCTCGCAAGTATGGCTTCCACACCAACGTCTCCACTAAGCCGATGATTATATCTACCCTCGTGAAGGTTATTCGTGAGAGTATGTACGTTGAGAGAGATGAACGGTGTCTTGATGAGTATAAGACGTATGAGCGCAAACAGAATGGTGCTTTCGGGGCTATCGAGGGGAAGCACGACGACCTGCTAATGACACGGGCTATAGGCCTGCACATCTGTTTCTTCGAGATGGAAACGCCTAAGGCGGTGAAGCGGCATGCCTCCATTGTGGGTGTGCAGCGCACGGCGGTATCTGCCGCTACCATCTAACGGCGTTTCTGTACAATGCTATCATCGCCATAACAGTATATTCAATAACAAAAAAAATGCGAGAGGCTTCTCACAAGTCCCTCGCATTCCGTCTTTACTCCTAAAAACAACCTTTTACTAATAAAGAAACTAACCTAATTCAACCTTAATGACTAAACTTCCAACTAAAAACATTATTACTATTCATTACGCAAAACTATGGTAAAAAAACACATTGTCTTCCTTGTTGTTCAGCAACGTCCCTATCCCTCTTGCCTGCCGTTACCCATATACTGCCCAAGCATCTGTATCGCCTTCGGGTCGGCTTGTGCCTGTGCCTGCTGCATTATCTGTGGACTCACACCGTCAGGCATGCCGCCTTGCTTCACCTGCTCCTTCTGGCTCTGTATGCTCTGCAACAAATCATCGGCAAACGGGAAGTCGCCATACTGCAACAGCTGCTCTACGCTGATGGCTTGACTCTGCCACAACTGCATCAGGAAGTCATTGGCTATCTGACGGTAGGCCGGGGTCGTAGTGCTCTCGCTGATATTCAGGTCGAAGTCAACATCACGTATCTTCTTCGGGTCATAGACAATCTGGGAACCTGCCTTACCGGCAATGTTGAACACGCGCTTGGTATCATAGAACTGCTGCATGTTCTTTACGTCCTTGTAGGCGCCGTCCCTGACAAAATAGCTGAACGCCTCTAACAAGTCCAAAAGGCTCGTCGTGGCATTCTGTGTCTGCTGGTTGTAGAGGGCTGCAGACGTGCCCGAATAGCCGGGCTTGCCTTGCAATGCGCCGTTAACGCCGCTGATGTCCTCAAAGAACTTCAACTGCAAGTTCAGCAACTCACCAATGCCGATGTTCGTGGCGTTAGCGGCTATCTGAGTGGGCAACTGACCGCTCTTGCTCGGCTTGAAAACGATAACGCCGTTGACCTGTGTCCATGCGTCGGCAAACTCTTGTGGGTCGTGGTCGCCAAGACAGTCCTCAGGTATGAGCAGAACTCCCTTGGCGGTGGCTCTGATTACCCAGTCGTAAAGAGTGATGAGGCGGTTCGTGTAGCGCTGCTGGTCGATAACGTCGGCGACAAAAGAGTGAATTTCTCCGTCAATGAACGGATAAGCCTTGAATACATACGGGTGACTGCCGTGCTCAAATGGGGTCTCACCCTCTTTCAGTATGTCGCCAAACGGACTGAGGTAGTAGAAGTACCAGTAGTCGTCCATGAACCATTCCGCTTCGACCAACGGGATTTCATCATCTTCCATGCCGTTGGCTCTACCAAGAGCCATGCGCTCTTTGTTCACCTGAGTAACATAGTAGTCGTAGTCCTCAACATTGATTTTGAAGATGTCACCGTTCTGATAGTCGTGGCAGCGGTATCTCGGCTTCTGCTCCTTCCGCCACACCTCGATAACCCTGCAACGACCGTAGTCTCTCGGAACAAGGAAGTCGGTATCGTTGTTGTTGCTGTAACCGAAGCTGGCCATGGTAGTGGAGATAACTTGCTTGTCCATGGCATAGGCGTAGATGTCTTTCAGCTTCTGATAGTCCTCAGGGCTCTGGGCAAACTGCTCGCACAGCTCCCCGAAGCTGATGTCATGCACCTCACCAAGACAGCTTACGTCCCAACCGCGGAAGTCGCGCATGTTGTTGTCGATGAAGAAATTGTTGGGCTGCACATAGTCCGTCCAACAGTCTTCCTTGCCGTTACGCCAGCCGTAGCTCTTGCGATGAACAATGAAGCCGCTAATAAGAAACTCTTCCATCGTGCGTGCGTCAACCTCGCTCATGCGGTTCAGCTGGCGGTTGCATTGAAGGATAGTGCTCATCGTCTCGCCAAGCTTCTGCTCGTCCCTGTCTCGTGCCGTGCAGGTAGGCTCTTTCGACTGGCTGCGGAAAACGCCGACAACATTCCTCACAAGCCTGCGTATCATATTGTTCTTAAGCGGTACGTTGCCCTGCTTCTTGATGTACTCGCCCTCGGTCATTTTCTTGATGCAGCCATCTTCATTCACCGTAACGATGTCGTCCCACTGGTAACCGTAGGTATAGCGTTTGTTGCGCTCTCGTTCGCGGCGGAAGTCGCTCATCTGGTTCCAATAGTAGTTGGCTTCCATCAGCACGTCATAGGCTCGGCGGTTAGTGCGGTTGTGCACCTCTCTCTTGATACTGTCCAAGTCGAGTGCATCATCGCCACGAACACGGCTCATCGGGTGCAAGCTGTTACGCTTGCGCCTTCCCAACTTCACGTGCGGTACGCCGTTCTCGACATTTGCCTGTGCTTTCTTTGTTCCTATTGTCAGCATATCATTTACATATATAAAGGCAAAGATAGGCTTTTGCGACTATCCCTGCCGTTTAAGTTTATACGTCCGTACGGGCTTGCCCATGCGGCGCAATTTGTGAAGATGGTATAAAGTAAAAGGCAGCACTACATTTGCTTGCAGGACTGCCATAAAAATGTGAAAGGTAAGGTTCTTTTATTTATTTGTGTTCCTTGAAGCCGAAAGGAGAACAACTCTTCATACCGTCGATATGCTCGAAAAGCTGAGGCTCAACATTGCCACGCATCGGGTCTAGTATAAAATCCATGCCTTCGCGCCTTGCCAGCTTTGAGGCAGGCACAAAGTCTGAGTCACCGGAAAAGAGGACTATGGTGTCGACGAAGCCTTTCAAGGCAAGCGACGCAATGTCAACTCCTATCTTCATGTCAATGGCTTTCTGCTTGATGTCAAGGTAAACGTCGCCCTCAGACAAGTCACTTAATTTCATCTTGCCTGACAATAGTTCCTTTACTGCACGTGGTCTGATAAGCCAGTTGTGATTGTCCTTTAATGTTCCCATACGGAGAGCAACTTTTCGCTTACGTTTCAAGGCATCTATCAGCTCCGTTTTGAATCGATACTCTGGAGTTTTACTGAAGTCAATTGCACGATGCGTAAGTGGATGGTTGTACTTCTTGTCTAACGGGTAGCAGTCATAGTAGAAAATGCGATAAAGCGTATTTCGTTCACCAACGTGACGCATCGCCATTGTGTATAATAAATCGGCTACTTTAGCTCCGTCATATTTCTTGTCTTTGTTGTACAATGCGTTGAAACGCTTCACGAAAAATCCGCCGTCTATCATCACGGCAACCTTCACGGGAGGATAGTCTTTATTTCTCATACGGGTATTTGTAAAAAACAACGCTCATGGGTAGGCTCACCCATTATCAAGACAAGCGGCTTGGAGGCGGCTTTCGGGTGAACGTTGCCATGAGCATAATCTTGTAGTGCAAAATTAGGTAAAATTTCTATTTCCGACAAATGTTATTCACACTAATTCACAATTTTAACAACAATCCAAACCATAATCAAACCTTAACAAACCATAAATTTTCATTCCTTTCCTTGTCCGTGTCGCCAAAAAAGACTATCTTTGCCAATGTTCAAAATAATCTGTGGCGGATGTTTAGGAAGCTCTGCCATATCTTCATGGTAGGGCGTTTTTATGTCCGTAAATCATGAGCATCAACACGCATTATAGCGCGTGCCGCCCCTTGACATTGTCGTAATGGCATTGCCGCGCCCTCACAGATGGCGTTGAACAAAGGGTAGCGGTGCGCGTTTTTAAGTTCAAAATTATCTGTATTATGATGACGAAAATCAAGGTAGACGGAAAGGAACACGTCGCAATCGTGTTCGAAAGCAACATGCCTGACATGGAAGAAGTGCAGCGTATCAAGCTCGCCCTATGCGACTGCTTGGGTTATCTGCTCGACGGCGACCAGATTACAGCCGACTCCGACAGCCTCTTCTATTGCAACCTCCTTCTCCAGCAGATGGAGATTTCGCCTGAGCGCATGAACGACTTCTTCAATTCCTATTGGGGAAAAGACCACGGCACGCCTAAGACCGCACGGGTGAAGCAGTGCGAGATGTACGTTTAATGGAATAGTTCTAACGAAGGGGCGCACCGGCAATTCGGTACGTCCCCTTTTCTCATTACTCCAACGGCTTACCCGTTTTCCTTATCTTTTCAAGTTCTGAGAGTATCTCCTTTATACCGCCCTCAAGCTCTTGCTTGGTCTTGGCGTCCTCGTCATTTTGAGAATTTTCCACGGTAGGCATTGCCGCTCGTATCTGGTTGATACCGTTCATCAGCGCATTGACCTGTTGCTGCTTCATGAACTCGTCCGTCTTGGTCATTTCCATGAAGTGCTTCTCGGCTCCCGGCTTATTGGCAAGCATGTCCTTGCGGTAGCCGTTCACCTCGTCCATGTAGCGCTTGTTGTCGTCCAGCATATCATAATACCAGACAGGCATCTTCATCTTGCCGTTCTGCAACTTTTCCCTAGGCGCAGTGACTAGGCGGTTTGCCATTGGTATTTCCTGCACGTCCGGAGACTCACCGTTGTAAGCATGGAAGGCGAGACCTCCGAGCTGCGCAATGAACGAGTATAATCCTCCGTAATAGCCCTTCAGAAAATGGTCAACAATGGCAGGGTTGTTGGCATACTTGCCAGCAAGCGTCCGCTCCCACCAGCCTTGCTTGTGCTCGTTACCGCCCGTATGATTGTTTATCTTAGCCGACCAGTCTACAAGCTCGCCCGGAGTGCCGATATATGCCTTCTGCGATGCCGGCTCGTATTTGTTCCACTCGCTGTCCTTGTATATTGGTCTGCCAGTGAAATCTGTATTGAAGCGAATCTGCATCAGCGGTTGTATGATGGTCGGCGAAAGGGTGATAAACGGATTGTTGCCGTTACCTGTGAAGTCTATAGGAAGCAGACCTGATGTCTGACTTAACATCTCCAATGCAGGGTTCTCGTCGCTGTTACCTGTCATGGCACTTGCAATTGTCTCGCCAAAGCCGTTCATGACACGGAACTCCTGAGCCAGTGGTATCATCAGAAATTTGTGAGTCCCCGGTATCCAGCACACGAAGTTAGAACGGCGTGTCCATGTAGGCAGCTTCCAGTATTCATCCTCTGCGTTCCAGTCGTCATCATCACCGTTACCACCACCGAAGATGCTCCAAAGGAGTGACGTAGCGAAAGGCGTACCGATACCTATCAAGACTCTCAATGCTGTGTAAGCAGAGAATTTGACAGGGTGGTGCGTAGCCAGACTGGCTATCGTTTGCAATGATTGAATGGCAGGGTTGACGAATATCTGCATCTCCCTGATTGTGGCGTTGCCCATTTCTCCGCTGCCCTTTCGGTTGAAGTTCAGCGTGATGTTCTTTGCGTCTGTTACGCTTTCCCTCACTGTGCGTCCGCTTTGCCTTGAAGCCATGAACGTAGCGAAACGTGTCATGTCTTCAACAGCGCTGTTGGCAAACTCGAAACCATCGCCAAGTACACGAAGCCATCGTCTTGGATTGACAACCGACTGTTGCGACTGCTTGACCATCTTCTCAATTTCTTTCTTGTAATCTTTGATATCCTTTAGCGACGTGAAGCCTGTACGTGCGCCACCAGCATTGAACTCATAGAAGTATTTCTTCAAGCCTGTCAGTCCTGCACTATTGCCGCCTGCTGCACGGTAGTTCTCATACCAGTGCTTCAATCCAAGCATGCGCACCGGTCCCACAAGTCTTGCTAAGTTCAGGCGGAAACGCAAGGCGTACATCGGGCTTTCCTTTATGGCGGTAGAGGCAAGTGCCATATCCACGTCTCGCATAGCATTACTGAGAATGAACGCCGGGTTCTTGCTGGTGAAGCGTGCGCCCATCCATCTTTGGCCATGGGCAAGCATTCGTGTAAGGGATGCAAGCCTTCTTCCAATCCAGTTGTGCATATCCTCAAAGTTCTTGGCTATATCATCAAGCTTTGCAGTGGTGCTGTGTTCTTGTGCCCTCTTTGCCCTCGTGCCGTTAAGTGCCTGTGCTGCACGGGGGTTGCCGTTGATATAGAGTACATATTTCTTTCCGTTGAGCATCACCTCTACGTGGTGCTCTGTAGCCTCTTTCGGCTTTATTGGCACGCCAAGGTGAAGCCTGCCACGTCTCTTGGTGGCAAGCCCTTGTGCCTCCAAAGCCTTCATGTCCTTTTCGTGCTGCTCCACAATGGCTGCCACTTGGTCGGCTGATGTGTTCTCGGGAATGTTCGGCACGTCCTCACGCCAATCGGGGGCGGTGTCTGTGCCGAAGTTCCTGTACCACATCTCACTCACCATTACAAGGTTTGTCGGGTGGTTCTCTGCAAACCGCATGAAGGCTTGCTTCACCCTGTTTCTCTCACCCTGTATGATTGCGCTTATTCCCATGCTGCCTATATAGGCAATAGGATTGTCAGCCTGGCTTTTTCGCCCTTTTGCTTTGGCGAGTGTCGGTGAGAACGCCGTTCCCTTGGCACTGCCAACATAGTCATAGATGTCCCCAGCCGTGTCCTCGTTCCAACCACGCAGAGGAATGTAGTATTTGAACATATCTTTCACGCTCTGGTAGTTGTCCCTGCTGATGATACCGCTCTCGTGAGCCTGATGCAGCGTCCACTTTGTTGCAGCGTTCACTTTATCCCATATGTCTTTGGTGTCGGTTTTCCTCTCCATATCGGCTATGATGCGCTGTGCTTCTGCCTCAGCGTCCTGCACATTGTCGGTATCGGTGAGTGAGGTCAGTCCGCTATAGTCCTTCTCACGATAATCATTGTAGAAGTCGTCATAGCTCTTCTTTATGAAATCAGCTAGAGTCTGCTTGCCGTTGGGGTGCGCCTTCTGGTATTCGTCGAACTTCGCTTTCTGCTTCTCTTGGTACTTGGTCCATGCTGCGTCAGCGTCTCTCTTTGCGAATGCTTCGTTTCGCTCCAGTCCGTGCTTAGCCATCATATACGTTGTAACATCGCCAATGCTTACCTTCGCCTTTTTGGCTGCTTCGTTCACAGATGCAATCAACGGCTTATAGAGGTTGTCAGTGAAATACTCACTCTTATCCTGTCCTATGCCGTGGCTGCGGTTTTCCTCGTTGTATGCATCCTCGTATGGCTCTAACTTCTCGCCACGCTGTTTCAATACTGCCTCCTGCAGGTTCCTGACGTTAATCATGGAGTCTTGCCAAGCCTCACGAAACTGCTCCTTTGCTTGGTCTGCCCATCGGTCGTAAGTCTCCCTTGCCGTGTTATCATCATCTTCTATAGTGTCTCTGAACAGTAAATCCGGCTCAATGCCATTACTTATCTGCTCTGCCTTGCTCATAAGGTCTTGCTTGCCCCATGACTTCGGTTCCGAAACATTTTCGGAATTATTGACACCTCTTTCGGAATTATTCCCTATCTTTGCATTGGAAGTCAAAGGAGAGTTCCCGCTGGTGACGGTGGCACTATTATTAACGCCGTGATTAACTCCAGCAGTTCGAGTGCCGGAACTGCTACCGATTGCGGGTCGGGAGTAGACTTCCTTTTTATTCTTTGAATAGCCTTTACGGAATACTCCTGCGCTATTTATATTCCAGTACTTCCCGTCTCTTGAAAGTTCGACATACAATGTATTGTTGTGCTTGTCTGTCAATTCAACAAGGTAGGTTTGGTTATTAGCAACAACATTGCCCTCACGGATTGTGTTGTAATTGCTGGCTACGTCTTCAACAAACTCTTCGACAGAGTTATAGCTGGCATTGCGTATTTCTCCTTCATGCTCTGCTGCAATATGCAGAAGCCCATATCCATGGTGCTTTCCATCTTCGTCAACAATATCTTCACCTTCGCTAAGTCTGATAGGAGCCTCTTTAAGACCTGAAGCCTTATCAATAAATCCCATGTCTATACTTCCCTTTGAAGAAAGTACAAATGGCTTGCCGAACTCATTTTTTACAGATGATAGCTTTGGACTTGCCTCTGCTACACGGTTATCACTGCTGTCAAGGCTTTCAGGTGCATAGTTACCAACTTGTAGCTCTGCCTGCTTTGCCACGTCCTCAGCCTCACCTAAGATGCTGCGGTACCGTCCCGGCTCCTTCAGGTTCTCATAGCTACGCCAAAGGATATACCTCAGCTCGTTGTCCGACAGGGTAAAGTCATACTTATCGGCAAAGTCCGCAAAGCCAATGGCATGAAGCATATCAAGGAAAAAGTCCTTTATCTTCTGCCAGAAGGTCTCGGGTATGTGCTCGAAGTCGGTCTGCTCTGCAAGGCTTGCAAGATATTCCTCAGTAGCCACACGGAAGTCGCCACCGTACTTGCTCAGTGCCAACTCCGTGATCCGCCTGCGCACATCGTTGTCGGCGGCTGCATACACGTTGTCAAGGAACATGTCGAAGTGGCTGCCGAACATCTTCCTCAGTCCGTAGTGCGCCACGCCTTCATGGAGCAAGGTCTGCATCACGTCGTCAATATCACGGTGGTTAGGAATAACGATGGTTATCTCATTCGTGTTGCGGTCATAGAAACCTTTGGCACGTGCCTTTCTGCCCTCCAGCGTGGATGCGTCCATCACGATATTCACGTTGTCAAGGTGAAGCCTATCAGCCAGCTCCTTTGCGGCACTCTCCATGCTCTTGCGCTCTCTGTTGGCAAAGGCTTTCTGCTGTGCCTTGGTGCGGTTGCTCTTGCCAAGCCATTTCGCTACAGGGTCGTTCATCAGCGATAATTCTTCATCGCTATAGGCTCCACTGCCCTCACGACGACGGGTATTGCCTTTCAGCCACTCTTCATAGCTCGGACGGCTCGCCTTTCCTGCATTGCCTTCCTCAGGCTCGCTAATCTCAACGCCTCTTGCAACAAGCGCGTCTCTAAGTGCAGGTGGCACGGTGTTGAACGGTACCTTTATCCCCGTCCCTGCCAGCCTGACGGCATACTCATCGGCAACTTCATCTACAGGTACAATGCGTACAGGCTTATCCCAACGGCTCAAAATAACCATTCGAGGATTGCCCTGTGCCGCCATCTCTCTGCCGACGGGACCGGACTTCCATTCTACCTCGCCCGTCGAGTCCTTTGCCTTCTCAGCATGATAACCGCTCGTAAGCTCGCTAACCGGGACTTCCACCTCTACGGTAACAAGTTCTGGTCTGTTCCATGCTGATGAGAACTGGTCGTTGATGGGGGTGCGTGAAGTGTGGATATACGGATTGTAGGCTGCGTTGATGGTGCTGCCGTTGCCCTTGTCAAGGGTAAAGGTTCCGTCTTCATTAGCCATCTCTGGGTGTTCCTCGCTCTGCTCCCACTTGCCAATCTCTATAGGACTACGCCATACCCACTTCGTGCGCAGGGTGCCTTTCTTTGTCTCAACCTGTGTCTTCACCCTGCCACTCATCGGTGGATAGAGCTTACCGTCGTGCTCCTGCATGGCTCGGTACACCTTAACCGTCGGCTCGCTGTCAAGTCTCGCTGCCTCTTCGTCGTCAACTTCTCTGTACAGCACGCCACCTTCCTCAGCCTCTGATGGGGTGGCAGGTTCGTCATTATGTGGACTGTCCGCTGTCTCTTCAAGGTTGGCTTTCACCTGTACGGTAACGCCAAGGGTCTTGCTCAGATAGTCAAGTACTTTCTTAAGGTTCTGCTGGCTGACCCAAGCGGTCATGTTGCTGCCGCTGGTGGTGAACTCGTCATCGAGTAGCCTCAGAAGTTTCTTATCCAAGAAGTACTTGCCGCCACGAGACTTCGATTTGGGGACGCTCAGCTTGAAGTCGTTATAGTGGTACGACATGCCACGCTCTATCTTGACTTCTTTGTCAGCACTCTCAACGGCGTCACCGTCGATAATCTTTTGCAGCATGGCACTGATGGGAACGCTGGTCTTTAAGTCCTCTTCTTTGAAGCGGTCATTCATCAGAATACCTTGCTTGACATCACCGTCAATGGTCGTATAGCTGATAAGCTGACCTTTGGTCTCCGGAGATTTCTGAGTATCTACAAGTGCCTGCATCAAGTTACCGGTTACGATGTATGCGGTCTTGCGGCTCTTTGTTGGTACCTTGCTGTCCCAGTTGTCCATGCTGAGGCCACGGGCCTGATAACCCAACATCACGCTTTGGTGCTTGATGTTTTCAAGGCTTGTCTTATCGCTAAGGGGCACTTCAATCTTTCTGCGTCCGTCAAGGGTGGCAAACACTGCCGTTGAGGATGAGCGGGAATAACCTTTGCCGAACTTGATACCAAGGAAGGTGCCAAGGCTCGGAATAACGGTCGTGCTCGTGTCCTTTAAGTTCAGAGGGATGATTAACGGTTCCAAAGGAGTGAAGGCGTCCAATGCTCCCAATACGTCGTTGCGCTGTGCGTCTATGCTCACGGTACGCTTGTTAATCTTCGTCTGCTCCTTGTCGGCGGCTTCCTTTGCGGCAATATCTGCCATGTGGCTTATCTCTTCGTCGCTCCAGTTGTTGTCACCTTTCTTACGGGCTTTCAGGCAACCTTTGATATAGTCCTCACGGGCTTTGTCAATGCGCTTCTGTGCCTCGGCTTTCGCCTTATCCTCAACGGCTTTTGCCTTGTCTGCATAGAACTTCTCTACGGCTTCATGCTGCTCTTCGTGCCACTGCTCCCACGGTTTGCCGTCGGTCAGGCGGTCGGCATACTCACGCGCCTCCTTAGCCTTCATAGGCTTTTTCAGCACGTCCACTTCTGCCGTCTCCAGATATGTATTGTCGGCAAAGGCATTATCACTGCCGGGGTCTGAGCCTTGTTTCCAAACCTTCCTTGATTTGGTCTCGGCTCTCAGTGGCATGGTGGTAATTTCAAGGTTGTTCTCTCCTGCGTCGTTGAGTATCTGCATCTTCACCTTGTATGCGTCGGCAAGGTCATTGAAGATTTGCTCCTGCTCCTTAACGCTGAGGAATGGCAGACGACGGAGTATCTTTCCGGCACAACCTGAGTTTGGATTGTTCTCTTCATCACCGCCACGGCGGTTGCTCTTCTTGCTCTCATCAGAAAGCATGTCGAGTGGGTCGCCAAGGCGATCTTCCAAGTCGGGGTGCTCCATCATATACGACCATGTTACTTCATCGCCGTACTTATTCATGAAGTCGGTAACTTCCATTTCGTTGAACTTCGACTTCTGCGAAGAGGTGGTGTTTGCGTCAAGCGATTTCAGTTTGTTCTTGAACATCATCTGCAAACGCTGCTCTGCCGGGATGGAACTCACTAAGTAGATGTACCTGCCACGATGAACCTGCCCGGTACGGTCTATACGGCCGCGCATCTGTACCTCGTCGTTGATGTCGCTCTGGAACTGCGCGGCTATCATCACACGAGGACTTTGGTCGCTGAACTTGCTGCTCGCATGGAGGCTGATGCCGGTGCTACCGCTCTTATTGATAAGCAGTACGTCCAAACCGCCATTCTTGCCGCTGGCACTGTTGAAGGCAGAGGCGGCGGCCTTGCCGTCCATCTCCTTGCTGCTGCGGCTCTGAACGATATAGTTGCCCTCGGCGTCCATCACCATCTCTGACTTGCGGCCGGTAATCTCACCTACCTTGTAACCTGCTGCCTCAATCCGCATCTTGATAGCGTCCATAGGGTCAATGGGCAAGCCTATGCTCAGGTTGAGAATGGTCTTGCGTATCTCGTTGTACTTGGCAACGGCTTCATCGCCAAGGTCGTTGATGTTGAGGGTCTTGTTGACCTGATTGTCCTTATTGCCTACCTCGCCCTCGGTATAACGAAGCGTGCCCTCCAAAGCTCTCATCAGAGTCAAGGAGAAGTTTGGAAGCTCCGGCATTGGGGTGTTCCTCGGCATGTCGTCCAAGAAGCCTTCCATCGTGTTGTTGAAACTGATAACGGGCTTCTCGCCTTTCTTCAAGCACTCTATGGCTTTATCGGCTACGGCATTGGCCTTCAGTGAGAACAACAGCTGATTGACAAGATTGTACATCTTGCTGGCAAAGGGGACATTGTTCACACCCATGTGGCTGGTGCCTTGGGTCTTCTTGCTGAACATGCCTTCCTCGGCCATGTCCTCGCTCATCTTCTCGATAGACGGGTCTACATAGTTGTCTTGGAACTCACGGATGGCATTGAATATCTTGGCAACCTCGTCAAACTGGGCACGCTGCTGCTTGTCGGTCTCTTCGTCCACGCCTTCCCAGTCAATGCTTACGCCGGTGAAATCACGCTCACGTCTAATCATCTGACCGCTCTGAACAAGCTGCTTGGACATAATTTCCTGCAATGTTACACCGCCATTCTGGATAGCGTCAATCATATCCTTTTGGCTCAGACCGCTCTCGCTCATGGCCGTCTTCATGGCATACAGGGGCATGTTGTCGGGACGCTTGGCAAAGGTGGCACTAAGATATGTTACTCCCTCTGCACCTTTGAGCAAGTCTTGCATGTACAAACCACTCGACGACTGACCGCCTACGGTATGGCTCTCGTCCAAGAAGACATAGTTGTCCTTGGCAAGCGTCTCCAGCACATCACGGCGAATATCACCATTCTTGTCAGCACCGGGTGTCTTGCCCTTGTATTTCTTGTCCTTAACTTCTATTTCACCATTCTTGCCTATCTCATAGGTCTTGGTGCCGGACTGTATCTGAGAGTAGGTGACAAGCACATAGTCATACTCAGGTGGCAGCTTGCCGTTCTGGAATATGTAGTCATAGACACGCTCACGCTCCTTGGGCTTGGGAAGTCCGTAAACGACACGGGTAACGGGCTCGCCATTCTTGTCATAGACTTTCTCGCCGTTCTCATCGACAACGTTCTCAACGATATTGCCATCATCATTTGAGGCAATAAGGAACGGACGTAAACCATTGCTGCCTATATCGCACATATCACGGTAGTTGTCCGTGTACAGACGTGCCTTCTGAGTGAAGTAGATAGGGGTCTTGCCTTGCTTGATAGCCCAGCGGATAAGGGCTGCACCCTGTCTGCCTTTGCCTACACCGGTCATATCGCCGATAATGAAGCCCTTGCCATGCTTCATCTGTTTGATGGCAAGTGCCACACTGTCTATCTGCTCGGCGGCAAGATGAGAGTACAGTTCGTCCTTGCTGCTGTAGCCAAGCTCTGAGCGTACCATCTCGTCAACATCGCCAAGCTTGTCAAGGTTCTCGGCAATAGCCTCAGCCTGTGCGGCTGGCACACGGCTTTGAAGTGTCATGCTCTGGCTCTTGTTAGGATAGGCTACTTTCTCCTGTCCTAACTCTACCTTCTGACGGGGTGCTTGTGGTGCGCGCGGTTCTGTACGCTGAGGCTGTGCCTCAGCATTTTTGGTTATCGCGGGTCGCTCTCCAGTGGTGTTATTCCGTTCAGAAGTTCCTCCACGCTGATTTCCTCCGACTGTTCCTCGTCCAGTGCTTCCGACTTCTCGCCGTTCTGAGGATTGCCCTTGTGTGGGTCTGTTCCCCTGAACAGTGTTATTGCTTCCTGCATCTCGTCCGTCTGCATTATCCAGTCGGTCAGCGCTTCCATGTTGGCCTCGTTCTCCATTTCCTCGTCCGTCTTGGGCTGAGGAAGGTCGTACACTCCGTCCGGGTTGTGGACGTCGCTCCATCTCGCCTGCTCGTACGGGTTGTTGCTGAACTCCACCTGCTGCCTCACTATTGCCAGTACGCTCTGACGCACTGTTGACTGGCTGACTTCCGTCACTGTTGACAGCAGCGGAAGGCTCACGCTCCATTTGCTTAGCTTGTTGAATGTCATCTTCTACTCGTTTATATAATTCGTCGAATGTCTTTACTTGCTCGGCTCGCGCCTTCTTCTTCACCGGTGGGAAGGTGAACTTCTCAGGATTGTCGCCTACGTCGGTCTTGCGTCCGGCAATGAGTATCATGCGCACATTGTAACCGGTTCCGTTGCGCTTGTACATGTCGCCGTCAAGGTTGATAACGTCAACGACGTTGTAATGGGTGTACAGGTGCTTGAACAGTTTCATATCCTTGGCCTGCATAGCACCATTGCTCATATACTGGGTGTTGCCGCCGATGATGATGGCGGCACGCCCGTCGTCCTTCATGGAGGCAAGAGCATTAATAGCCATAAGCCCCTCCAGACTGGTTATCTTCGTCCTGCCGCCGTCAAACTCCTTCTCCTGCGTACTGCCGAATGGTGGGTTGGTAGCCACTGCGTCGTATGCCTTGGGCTCAAACGGCATGGTGCCGTCCTGATTGGTTATCCGACCGTAGGGCATGGTACGGAGGTTCATAAGTCTGCGCTCGTCGATGTCGTTCACATGCCACAGCGGTGCCGGGATGCCTATCGTCAACGCTCCGTTGCCTGCGCTCGGCTCCAACAGCTTCAACGGCTTCTTATCGCCACCCATCATGAACATATCCATCACATAGCCGAATGGGGTAGGTGTTGAGTATTGCTGATGAGCAACACGGCTGGTGTCTCTCGCGTTCAGGCTCGGCTGAGACTGATACAGTCTTACAACCTCGTCAAAACCAGCCTTTTTTGTCTGCTCGTCCTTATTGATGTCAGCCTGAGCAACCTGCCTTGTGGCAAGTGTCATTGCTCTCTCCACAAGCTCCTGCATGTCGGTGTCCTTGCAGTCTTTCAGCAAGTCATACTTCTGAGCCATTTTCTTGATGTCGCTCATCGTAAGCTTGTGGTCGTACTTTCCGTAGGCTGCATCGTCCTCGATGGCGTTCTGAATTTCAATGACAAAGTTCTTTTCCTGAATTTGCCGCTGCTGATACTCTGCACTGTCGCCGCTCAACTCCTTTTCAGGCTTGGTCTCTATCGGCTTCTCCTTGCCTTTCTCATCATCGGTAGTAATAACGGCAGGCTGCTGCTCGGTAGTACCCTGCCCTGATGTCTGCTCGGTAGCTTTCTGCTCTGTAGGCTGCTGCTTTGCGGCAGCTTCCTCCCCTCCAAACAAATCATCAAACAATGATGGTTCCTGCTGCGAAGATACTGCTTTTTTCTTTTCGTTATTCTCCTTAGACGAAGTTTTTTTGCCCCGCAACGCATTTTTGATGGCATTGGTCGAAGTCTTTGCCTTAGGTGCGCTCTGCATCTGCTGAAGTATCTTCTCAGTGGCTTTCTTCGTAGCCATGCCGTCAACACTAACGTCCCAGCCATTGTTGCGAAGACCCTGCTCATACTCGTCAAGCATCTTCTTCGGGAAACCGGCCATACGGGTTCCGTCCTTTCTCGTAACAACGCTCACACCAGTAACCTCGCCCAATGCCACAGCGTCATTGCCGTAGGCCTCGTAGAAGTCGCCTGCGGTCTTCAAGTGTACTGTAGTTGGCAAGTCCTCCACCTCTATCTTGGACAATGGCACGCGTTCGTTGTCTGTGGTATAGACAGCCTCTATCACCGGCTTGGAGAACTGCGCTGCGCCTACCTGCTCTCCCTTGCGTACAAGCATTACTATATGTGTACGCTTGCCATCAACGTAGATGGGCATGTTCTTTTCTACGTCCTCTTCGGTGGCAGGTCGAAGCGTGAAGCCTCGCTCGCTGTATCGTGTATTCTCTTTCTTCTCGCTCGGTTCGGTACGCCGCTGCTGTGCAGTGGATCCACCATTGAGGCCCATGCCAAGCAACTCTTGTATCGCCTTCCGCTCGCCAAGCATATTAGCAAGGCTACCGGCTACGTCCACATTCTTCTGGTACTTGCCGTTCACAACACCCTCGGTCTTGCCTTTCTTGAACATGTCGGCAAGCTCGTCTATCCACTGTTCGCGGTCTTTCAGAGCCTTCTCCAACATCTCGCGTGTAGGCTTCCCCTTGAATGTATTGAGCTTGGACAGGAACTTGTCATGAGCCTCTTCTATCATGAGGTCCATGCCTTTGCTCATATTCTCGTCCTTGTAGTAATCGTTCAGAACGACGGTCTTACCTGCCTTCAAGTCCTTAAACAGCCTGTCGGTGTCAACCTCGTGCAGTCCGGATTGCTTTTCCTCGCCTTTCAGTTTCTTTTGCTCGCTCTTAACGTCCTCATCAGAAACATTGCTTGCTGCACGCTCCACATGGCTCTCGTTGCTCACCTGTTCAGCGGTATCAAGGATAGAAGGCTTAGTATCTTCGCCATCTTTGCCAATGGTAGCCACGTTGAACTTGCTCACAGTCTCGTAGTCGTCCATCTCTGCGTCCAAGCCGTTGCTCGTTATCTCAGGCATATCACGCACACCATTGTAGAAAGCTTTCAGATAGGGGCGCACAACATCGCCCAAGTCGTTAATCATCGCCTTGCTGTACTCGGCAAACTTCTTAACGCCTCGGTCAATATACCCGGCTGTCAGCTCCAGTCCTATGGCAAGCACCTCAGGGTCAACACCCATATTGAGGTTGTTCAGCTTAGCGCGAAGTCGCTTCTTAAGCTCTTCCATGCGCTCATCGCTCACCAGTCCGAACTGACCGGCATTGGCTTTCTTAGGCTTTTCCGTCTTTCCCTTAGTGGTAGTACGCTTTTGCTTCTGCTCTGTACGCTCGGTTGATGCGCTCGGTTGTGTAGGCTGCCGCTCCACAGCGGCCTCCTTCACGCTCTTATACTCGCCGAACGGCTTGGTCTTCCGTTTGCTGCTCTCCACCCACTTCTTGAAGTCCTCGCGGCTCACCTCAGTAACCGTGCCAACTTTCCAGCCTTTCTCGTACTGTCCCTTGTAAGCCTCAACAGCAGCTTCCTTGGATGGAAAACCGTACATCACCTTATGCTCGTCAAACTTGCCGGTCTTCTGGTCTATCTGGTCAATGACATACACATTGCCGCTCGTAGGGTTGTCTGACAGGTACACGTCGATATGGTCGCCGTCAACGCCCTCAGTACCCTTGATATAGCCGTAGTCATAGTGCATAGGCACACTCCAAGCCTTCCCCGACGCGTCCTTGTCGCTCCGGGTACTACCCTTAGGGTTCTCAATGGTGATGTCGTAGCCGTCAACCTTGATATGTCCCTTCTTATAGTTACCGGCCTCTTTCTGCTTCTCAGTAGGCTCAGTGTTCACGCCTTGCCGCTCTGTCTCCTTCTTCTCAGATGAAGAAGTCGATCCTATACTATGGCTACTATCGTTTCTATGGCTACTATCCCCGCTCGGTTCTGTAGGTTGCTGCTCCGCAGCGGTTCTCACATTATATTTTCCACCATTACGGTTCGCCTTGTCACCTTCGCCGAAGATTACAGTTACCTTTCCAGTCTTAAGGTTTTTATATATTGTACGGGAGCCATGACCGTAGGTATCAACATGGGTAGCCTTTATGCCTTCCTCATCATGGCTCTCAGTTCCTCCTGCACCGTTGGCTGACCCGCTTCCGCTCTCAGCTCGTTCGCGTCCCTTACCATCTGTTGGGCTTCCTTGTCGCCCTTCTCCGCTCTGGCTACTGTTGTCAGCCACAGCATTGCTTCTTGTCTTTCCATTGCTTATTGGTTTATATTCGATATTGAAAATACGGCGGATAGACTCTTGTCTGTCTGCCTGCTCGCCCATTGTCGTGCCGCCAAACAAATCACCTTGGCTCTTGCCCTGCACAAGGTCGAAGAAGTCGTTGAGGCTCTGTTGCGTCTCGCGCATGCTGCAACCTTGCAGACGGCATGCCAGCTCTCTTGCAAAGTTACTGAATTTATCCGACGGCATGTTGTCGTCAAGCATGTTTGTCTGACGCTCCCAGTCGTGCATGGCATTCTTGGCTCCTTTGTAGTTGGAAGCCTTGGCAAACGCCTCATTGCTCATCGCACAGTCGTACCATGCCTCAATGGCTCGCTGTATCTCAGGCAATATCCGCTCGCTCTCAGCACTGTCGAAGTCGCGCATGAACGTGGAGAGGATAGCTTTCTGCGCCTTGGCGGGCATCTTGTCAAACATCGTGGGCAGGTCGCTCACACCACCTTGGAACAAACTCTGCTTCAAGATATTCTGCAAGTCCATGCGTGCCTCAGGCGTGAGGTTGCCTTTCTTGTCAAAGGCACTCTGTGCAGCCGTGTCGCTGATAGCTCCCTGTGTTGCCAGCCAATTCACTGCCTTGGCTCCGTTCTGCATGAGCACATCGCTCAGACTTGCGTCCTCGTCGGGTGAGGACAGCAACACGTTGGCAAAGCTGCTCACCTTGCCGTCAAGCTTCTGTGAGGTCGTCACAGGGTCGATACGCTCAATGCCGCCACTTTCGTTGTCGCTCGCTCTCATCTGGCCTAAGCGGATAGCCTCATCATCAGGCACGTCAAGCTCGTTCACCATCACCGGGTGCTCCATCTGCTGTATCTTCGCTACGTCCTCAGGAGTGAAGCCAAACTCTTCGGCATGGTCGGCGATATACTGCTTGTATGCGTCCTGAGCCGGTTTGAAGGCTGGATTGGAGTACATAAGCTTCAATGCGTCACTGCGGTTGTTGCCCTGAATGACCTCACCACGGCTGTTCACCGTCGGGGCACTGAACTGGTAGGCACTGCCGTCGCCCGTTATCTCTTCCGGGTTGAGGTCAGCTGCAATCTTAGCAGCTGCCATTCCGGATACAGTGTCCGTTCTGTCCTTTGGCTGTGCCTCGTCGATGAAGAATGACGGGTTGCGCTGTCCGCTGACGTGTGACGGCTGGAGCTCGTCAGCATCAATAACCTTGATGTGGCCTTTGGCTGTGTCGGTGGAAGAGAACTTCACATTGCTCTCCCTGTACGCTAACGCCCTGCGTCTCGCCCTGTCGGTTCACCACCATGCCGTTCACATTGCGGAAACCACGCTTCCGCGCGTCTGCCGGTATATCATTGACTACATCTGGCACGCCGTTCACCTGCTTACGCTCCTGACGGGCTTTCTCAGCGGCCTCGGCTTCCGCCTTCTCCTGTGCGGCTTTGGCAGCTGCCTGTTCCTCAGCACTACGACGGTCGGCGTCCATCTTGCGATTGCGGGGTACCATCTGCACACCCTGCCAGTACTTCTTCTGCTTCTCCAACTCGTCTTTCTGCTGCTGGAGCTGGTCGTACTGCTCGCTCTGTGCGGCAACCTCGTCGAAGTCGTCGCTGTTGTCGATAGCGTCCATCTGCTTATGCACGCCCTTGATAGCCTTGTCAATCTTGCCGACACGGTTGTCTATGCCTTTCTTCACACGGTCGGCATTGCCGTGGTATATCTCTGTCAGTGCGTCATAGGTATCTCCCGGCTCTGCCTGCTCCCAGCTATGCACTGTGCGCACATTTCCCTTACCATCATCAATCTGCTGCGACGGTATGCGGTCAATGGCTCGTGCGGGTTGCTCTCCATCAGCCTGCTGAGGCTGTGCTTGCTCTTGTGTCTGAGGTGCTTGCTCTTGCGCCTGCTCCCCATTCACCCCATTGACCCCACTCTGTTCGGTAGGGCTGGGTTCCGTAGGCCGCTGCTCTGCAGCGGCTTCATCTTGCGGAGCCTGCACCGTCTCCCCGTTAATCTCGGTCGTCATGCTTTGCAGCTCTTCCGGGCTAACCACCTGCATCTTCTTACCATTCACCGGGCTCTCGGTGTATATCTCCACACCGTCCTCGCCGACACCGGTAACCTGCCCACGTATGGGCATACCACCGTTGTCGATGGTAAACGTATCATCGACTTGCCACTGATGAGGCTCTGACATATCAGGAGCCACAACACCACCCGGATAGGTCGGTACTGCTCCGCTGACCTCATCACCTTGCACGACGGTTCCGCCTTCTGGCTCAACTGTGCCGCCTTGGTCCAATATGCCTTGGTCGCCTTCCTGCTCGGTTGGCTGCTCCTGCCCGCCATCTTCGTCGCCTTGTGCCGTTCTCTGCATGTTGGTATTGTCGACCATCTGCTGCAACGTGTTCACGTCCATGGCCACAACCTTGCCGTTCATGCTCACGTTAACGGTGCCATCGGGGTTCTGTACGGCTCCCGTCTGACCATCAGCCACGATGGTAGCCGCTATCTGCTGTCCGGTGTTGTCCGTAAGGGTATAGGTGTTGCCTGCGGTAAGATTGACCTTGCCGTTTATCTTGTCAGCGGCTTCCTGCGCCTTGCTCTGCTGGATAGCGTCAATGGCTTGCTGCTTTGCCTGAGCACCGTCTATCGGCGTGTCAAGGGAGAATAGCTCATCAGGAGAAATCATCTGAACCTTGCCGTCCTCATCGACAACGACAATACTCATGTCGCTCTTCTGATTGTCAACGCTCTTCCCGTCGTCGGTCATTACGACATTGCCGCTGGTGATATACACCTTCTTGTCCGTGCCGTCCGGGTTCTGCGCCTTCAGCGTCGCCGACTGTATCATGCCGTTGGAATTGGTACGGCTGTCATAGATGGCTCCTGTCTGCTGAACCTCGTCGTCTATATCGTCCCTCACACGCTGCATCATGCCCTCATACTCCTGCTGGGCATTGACAACAGCCTGAGCAAGCTTGTATTCCTCGTCGTTTTCATTATATACTGGAGTGTCGTCAGCCCACTTGTCATTCAATAAGCTCTGTGCGTCTCGGTGACGATGCTGTATGTCCTGCATACTCGGTTCACCTTCCCAACGCTCGCGGCCCGTCTGCTCCATATATTCATCGAACTTCTGCTGAGCAGCTGCCAGTCTGTTCTTTGCGTCGTTCATCGCCGTAGCGTCGGTAGTGTTGTAGCCTTGCGTGTAGCTCTCGTTGGCTGTGTTCGTCTCCTTATCGGTCATGCCGTTGCGAGTAGCAGCCTCCTGACCCATGTTATGCCCACGCATGATGACAAGCCGCTGGGCATAGTCCCACACGGCTTGCTTCTCTTGGTCGGATAGCTCGTCATTGCTGAGTACATCCTTCATCACCTTGCCGAAGTCCTCATTGGTAGTACCGTCAATCTCATCCTTGATGGGTGCCCACTTGTCTGCCGTGAGCCTGAACGACGCTACCTTATCGGCATTGTCGAGTTTGTGTTGGTCTTGGTGGTACTGGACTGCCATTGCCGCCTTATGTCCGCCCTGCATCACCATCGACGCACCGCCCATACCTGCCATTGAGAACAGCATGCCGCCTACGATGTCAAGTTGCTGCCTGCCGTCAAGCAAGTCACTCATCTTGTTTCCACCGTCAAAGATGGCATGAAGGGGTATGCCTACCTCTTCCTCCATCACTTCTTGCGGATAACCATTGAAGCCAGCCATCTTCATGTATTTGTTCACGCCCTGCATGAAGTCGGTCTTGCCTACCTTGGTAAACCAGTTGCTCACTCTGCCAAGTCCCATCTTCGTCAATGCGGAAGAAGCAAACTTGCCAAGGTGCAGGTGCTCGCCAAGCTGCTCGGTGTAGTTCTCAATGATAGAATTGGCTTCACCTTCATAGATAGAACGTCCGAGGCTCTTGCCTCCTTCAAGCTTATAATCGCCGGTTTTAGGGTCGTAGGTAACATCACCAGCATATCTATGACCTATGTCAGCCCATGTCTGTGCTGCTTGAATAGTATTTGAAAGTGCAGTGGCTGCTCCAAGGTCACCAAGCGCAACGCCGGTATTTTTCAACACGCTGCGACCAATATTGCGCATCATGTTGTTGGCTCCCTGCTTGATGGCTATCTTACGGGCCAGCTTCACGCCCATGCCCTCACCGGCTCTTGTCAGCCCGCCTATCATGCCGGTTGCATTGCCTGCCATAAACTGGAGTGCGAATGGCAGCGACTGTGCGCATATCCTCATAAAGCGGTAGCCATTGCCAAGCACCTTTTCTGCCTGCTGAGCTGCAACACCTGCCTTGTAGGTATCCTCCATCATCATGCGCTCGGAAGCTTTCTCTCTCGGTGTCTGTGCAGCTCCTGTCTTTGCACGGAGCATGGCTGAGGTAGTCAGCAAGTCACTATAGCCGTTGTCCCAGTTCGACGGGTCAAAGGCATAGTCGCGGAAGCCACGCCACAGTCCGCCAAGGAAGGTGCCTGTCTTCTCGTCTCGCGCCGCCTTCAGGTCTCTAATCTGCTCGTCAACCTTCTTGCGTGCTGCCAATAAATTGAGGTATTCGGTATCGGTCATGCGACCGTTGTTGTCGTTGGTGTTCATCGTACTGACAGCACCGCCACCACCACGGGGAAGGTCTCGCCACCATTTATCTTGATTTTCTGCATCGAGTTCCTTGCCACGCTGCTCCAACAGCTGGTCAAGCCTCTCTGCTTCGGCATAGGCATTATTCAACTGCCCGGTCTCGCTCTGGTCATAGCGATACTGGTCAACGGCATTCTGCTCGGTGTCTGCCTCGGCTCTGCTGGCAAACTCATTGCCGCTCTCGGTCAAGTAGGTGTCGCCCGGCTGCTGTTCAGGAGCAACATCGAAGACGGGACGCGGTTTTGCCACCGTGCCGTTAACATGTCGCCTGACTACCTTCGCGTTCTGGCCCAAATGCACGGGGTCCACTTTCAACCCACGGTTGCTGTTGGCATAGTCCATCTGGTTTTTCGCGCGTTGGAGTCCGGCTGCACTTTGATGCACAATGCCTTGGGCATTCCGGATGAATTGCGCACGCTCAGCCGCAGTCATGCCGCCGCCCTTTGGCTTCGGCTGAGGCTTAGGAGCCGGTGCCGGTGCCGGGGTGTTCTGATGCTGAGGCTGGGAAGGCTGAGGCGGTGCCTGCATCTTACCCATGAAGTCCTCATACGTTTTACCGATGTTAGCTCCATGCTCGGTCAGGAGGTCATAGACCTTCTTTCTGTTGGGGTAGTTGTCATTACCCGTGAAGCCTTTCTCAAACTCATCATAGCTCTGTGAGTATCCGCCCTGCTGGAGAGTGGAGTACAACTTTTGAAGTTTACCTTTATCTAATGGCATATCTTATAGTCTTTGATGATCGTTATAATTTAAGCCCTGATGCCCAGTTGCCGCCCTTGGCACCACCGCCTTTCTTGGCTGGCTTGGATGGTGCATTCGGCTTCGACTTTGCGTGTGTCTTCCTGTAAAGAGCCTCTACATCCGAGGCAAGGCTGGCAATAGTTCTGTTGGTAGTCGTCTCAGTCATTCCACCAACACCGCCCTTCTTCTTATATTGCAAAGGAATGCCATACTGTTTAGCATAGCTGACAACCGCTCTCTCGTAGTCTGCTTTCGATGCGTAGGGCACACCGTTGAGCGTAGCGTAAGGTTTGCCGCCCTTGCCGCCAGAGTTGCCGCCCTTGTCGCTACTGCCGCCTACCCACGACGCTGTTCCACGTCTGCGGTGCTCGTCTGCTGAGGCATTCGCGTTGTTCGTCTGTGCGTCAGCCTGCTTTTTCTTTGCTTTCAGCAGGTCGATTTCAGCCTGCTTCTTGGCTTGCTCCTCCGGCCAACCTGCTATGAGGTACTCCAATTTCTTAGCGGCAAGGTCGGCGGCTGACTGGTCTTTGGCTGCACGGGCTGCAAGCACCTCGCCCTGTGCCTTGGCAATGGCATTCTTGCGCTCAGTGTCCGCCTTCTTCCATTCGGCTGCTGCGTCGGCATTCTGCTGCTGTATGGCGTGAAGGTCGTCGGCTTGCTTGGCTTTGATGTATCCGTCCACATAACGCTGCCTGTTCGCCTCACGCTCCTTTTTAAGGTTCGTCCAGTAGTTTTCAACACGCTCGCTGTTCGTCTCCTTATTGGGGTCGTACATATTCGGGGCATACTGGGTAGTGAAGAAGAGGTTGCTAAGTGCCGATATGCCGTCGCCGATGGCGGCGAAGAGACGCTCACGCTTCTCCTTCTTCCGCTCCTTCTCCAGCTCTTCCTTGATCGGCTCCTTGTATGGCTCCATAGCCGCGAACATGTCAGCATACGACATCGCCGACTTCTTCTTACTGTCCTGCGGCTCTGTGTCCACCGCTGCTGCGTCCTTATCCTTGCCAACATCACCATTACTGCCGGTGGGGGTAGTGGTGGTGTTACCGGTGGTGGAAGTGGTTGTGTTACCGGTGGTGGAGGCGGTGGAGGAATGAGTAGTGGTCTGCACGTTAGGTGTGAAATTACCCGTGCTGGCAGGCGTAGGTGCCTGCTGCGCCTGCTGCTGCTCCACAAGGTTGATGGCGGCTTGTGTCGGGTCGGTCGCCTCTGCGGTCGTTACAGGCTTCTTTGGCTGCGCACTCGCACTATTGCCAAAGTCAACAACACCTTGTGCGCCGTCAACAGGAGGGGTGGCGGTACTTCCGCCTCCAGTAGCGGGCGGTTGCGACGATGTGGTGTCAGTGCCCCTGGTCGTGCCGGTGGCAGTCGTGCCTCCATTGCCCGGTGAGCCTTTTCCGCCGTTCAAAATATCATTGATTGTTACGTCTTTCTGTGCCATTTGAAAAACAATTCTTATTCAATTCAAAAACAAAGAATGGCGAATTGTTTTCGTATTGTTTCAGAATTGAATACGAAAACAATCCGCTTTGATTCACCACGGCATTTTGCTCGCTGCATTAGTAACGCCTTGAACAGCCTGACTGATATTCTCAGCCTTTTTTTGCTCCAAGTTGTTCAGCTGCTCCACAAAGGCATTGTCGTTAGCCTGATAGGTCTGCTCTATCTCGTCCTTGCGTGCGTCTGCCTGAGCGTTGATATTGCTCATCACATTGCCCAAAGTCTCGTTAGCCTGAGCCTTTGCCTGCGCCACGCTCTCGTCTGTGCCACCGCCAACGGCAGCACTGCCCGCCGCAGCGTCTGTCTGACGTTTCAGCATGTCCTGCGTCTGACTGAGCACACGCTGAGCGTCAGCACGCTGTGTGGCATCCTCGTTATACCGCTGGTCGTGCCAGTCTTGGTTCTTTTTGCGCTGAGCCTCGATGTTGCGCTTCATCTTCTTGATCGCCTTGCTTGCGCTGATACCGCCGAAAACGGCACCAGCTGCGCCTACTGCTGAGCCTACTATTCCCATATTGTATAAACTTAAATTTATCGCTCAAAGGTAAAGCTTTACCTTTGCACAACGAGTTTAACTTTATACGCTGATATAACTTATACGCTGATGAAAGGTAAGAAAACAGGTGGACGCACAAAGGGCACGCCAAACAAGGACACGCCGCAGAAGAAAGCTATCAAGGCTATTCTTCGCGACCACTCCCTTGCCTACATCACACCACATGATGTCGTCGACGAAGAGACCGGCGAACACTCTATGCTCTCGCAGCTCGACATGGACCTCGCAATGATGAAGGCCGCCGAGCGTGCACAAATCGAAGTAAAGCTCATGGAGTTCCACACGCCGAAGATGCAGAGCACCTCTGTCGATGTCAACATGCCCGACACAAAGGTAACTATCGAAGACAAACTCTTAAAGCTCTCACAAGAGCCCGAAGAAGAATAACTCTTTCCTCCCCCGGACGGAAGTATCTGCCCACTCATCTACTTCCGTCTACTTATAGAGGACAGCCATTGCGGCTGCCCTCTTTTTTATGCCCTTTTTAAGGCTAAAACAATTCCAAAATCAATTCTAAAACAATTCATGCAGAATTGATTTTAACTTCGCTTGATTATCAATAAGTTACAAAGACCAACTGAAATAAAGTTATCCAAGTTTGTTTCAACTTCGTGCAAAAACATGAAAACAAATCGGCTCGAATTGTTTTTGAATTGTTTTTCACCACCATCACCAACGTCTCTCGCGCGTGCGTGTTATTATTTATATTTATAGATAATATTATTAATAATAATCTTAGTTGATGATGATGGTGATACGCGCGTGCGCGCATGCGAGAGGGCAAAACTATACGTCCAACTCTGGTACATTGTCAACAGCCTTCCTTTTCATGCCGTCAACGACCTTTGCGTATATCTGCGTACTCTTTATCGACGTATGCCCAAGTATCTTGCTCACCGTGTAGAGGTCCGCACCATAGTACAGCAACATCGTGGCGCACGTGTGGCGGCTCATGTGGAAAATCAGGTGCTTCTCTATCCCGGCACGCTTGCCCCAATCCTGCAAGTACTTGTAGATGATGCTGCGGTCCCGGAACTGGAAGACGTAGTTCTCCCTGCCGTTGTCGCCCCTCTCCGGCAACCACCTGATGGCATTCTTCGACAACGGCACATACACTGGCTCCTGAGTCTTCTTCTGCATCATGTCCATCTGGTACGTTCCGTCGCCAAGCTTCTGAATGTGCTTCCACTTCAACCTCGACACGTCGATGTAACGGAGTCCGGTGAAGCAGCAGAACATGAAAGCCTTCTTCACCCGCCAGTCGTCGCACTCCGCCTTTGCAAGCTTCTGTAGTTCTTCCATTGTCAGGAACTCCCGTTTCTTCGTCCGCCGCTGAGGCTTTTCCGCCTGCGACAGCTTGTGAAACGGGTTGCTTGGTATCATCTCCAGCCTCACCGCCTTGTTCATCAGGATAGCGAACACCGTGAAGTACGTGTAGATAGTCTCAGGACACAGCCTGCCGCCATACTTGTTCACGTTGTCGCCCCGGAGGTATTCAAGGAAACCCCTCAGGAACTTCGGAGTAACATCTTTCAGCCTCAGCCCCTTCTTGGCATGTTTACTAAGATGCACGATGAGATTGCCTATCGTACGGGAATAGTTCTTGTTGTCATGAGTCTTGTAGTACGTCTGCTGCTCCTTCAGCCAGTCCACAAGTACCACGCTGCCCTTAGAATGGTCCTCAATCTGTAAACCATCGCGCATCACCTCCAGTGTGCGCTTGGCCTTCATCTCTTCAGCCATTCTCATCACCGCACTGTTGGCAGTCTTGGCACCCTTCCCGTCCTCCGGCAAAAGGTAAAGCTTCAAAAACTCCCTTGACCTCACTCCATCGCTCACGATGTCAAGGTAGAGCGACCTCCTGCCGCCCGAAATTTTCTTTGACCTGATATGTACAGGCTCGAAATCATAATTCATCTTTGTCATATCGCATAACTTTGTTTTAGGTGACACTTTTGGGTGACACTTGGGTGACAATATCAGCCCTAATAAACCATAATAAACCCTATCCAAACCATAACAACCGAAGTTTATATATACGCTGAAAGCCGCTGAAAATCAGCGGCTTTCTTACGGTTTACATATAGTTTCCTGCGGTTTGCACAAGGCTACCCGAAGTTGTCGTACATAATATTCTCAGGCTCCACGCCGAGAGAATCAAGGTAGTCGGTCACGGTCTTGATCAGCATTGGAGGACCGCAGAGGTAGTACTCGCAGTCTTCCGGCGCATCGTGATTCTTGAGATAGGTGTCGCGGATGCAGTTCACCGCAAAGCCGGCATAATACTTCACACCGGCTGCATCGGCCTTGGGATCAGGACGGTCGAGAGAGAGATGGAAGTGGAAGTTGGGGAATTCTTTCTCCAGTTCCCAGAAGTCCTCCAAGAAGAAGGCCTCGGTCAGCGAACGGGCACCATAGAAGAAATGCATCTCACGGTCGGTGCAGTGCAGCGTCTTGGTCATGTGCATGATCTGAGAACGCAAAGGAGCCATACCGGCACCGCCGCCAATCCAAATCATCTCCTTGCCAGTGTCAAAGCGAGGATGGAAGTCACCATAAGGACCACTCATCATCACCTTGTCACCAGGCTTGAGACTGAAGATGTAAGACGAGCCGATACCTGTCGGCACATTCTGGAAGCCCACCTGCGGTCTTGGCAAGAACGGTGTGGAAGCGATACGCACGGTCAGCGTGATGATATCGCCCTCGGCAGGATAGTTGGCCATGGAATAAGCTCTCACGGTAGGCTCTGGGTTATGAGCTTTCAACGAGAAGATATTGAACTTTTTCCAAGCTCCGATATAGTCATCGCCAATCATACTCTTATCGAAGTCCTTATCATAGTCGATGCAGTCATAAGCCGGAATCTTGATCTGAGCATAGGAGCCAGGGATGAAGTCCATGTGCTCACCCGGCGGCAACGCCACCTTAAACTCCTTGATGAAGCTTGAAACGTTTTTGTTGGAGATGACGGTACACTCCCACTCTTTCACACCAAGGATAGACTCCGGAATCTTAATGTCGAAATCGCCCTTGACCTTCGTCTGGCATCCCAGACGCCAATGCTCCTTGATCTGCTTACGCGTGAAGTGCGGGCGCTCTGAATCGAGGATCTCACCGCCACCGCTGAGCACCTGTACCTTGCACTGTCCGCAACTGGCCTTTCCACCGCAGGCAGAGGGCAGGAAGATGCCATTGGCATTGAGCGTAGACATCAGGCTGTCGCCCTGAGACACCGTGAGTTTCTTGTCGCCATTGATTGTGATGGTCACGTTACCGCTGGGCGAGAGATATTTCTTCGCGATAAGCAGGATGATGACCAAAAGGAGAATCGCAGCAAGGAAGACTGCAATACTTACTGATATAAACTGTCCCATAATCTATGTTTTCTTCTCCTTAAAATTTAATACCCGAGAAGCACATCATGGCCATAGCCATGAGGCCAACAGTGATGAAGGTGATACCCATACCCTGCAATGGCTTTGGCACATCGCTATACTCCATCTTCTCGCGAATGGCACCCATGGACACGATGGACAACGTCCACCCCAGTCCGCTACCGAGTGCGTAACCGATGCTGTCCCACACGGAGCCAATGTACTGAGCGCTCGACGGATCCATGTTGATGCGCTGCTGCATGAACAGCGAAGCACCCATGATACAGCAGTTCACGGCAATCAGAGGCAGGAAGATGCCTAATGCCGAATAGAGTGAAGGGCTATACTTCTCCACAGCCATCTCCACCAACTGCGTGATACCGGCAATAATAGCAATGAACAAGATGAAACTCAGATAGCTCAGGTCAACGCCCTTGACGAGGCAGTCCGGACCCAAGACATGCACCTGAAGCAGATAGTCAACGGGCACGGTGACCAATAACACGAAGGTCACGGCCATACCCAATCCAAATGATGTCTTCACATTCTTCGACACAGCCAGGAAAGAGCACATGCCGAGGAAGAAGGCGAATATCATGTTGTCGACAAAGATCGACCTGAAAAATAATCCAAAGAAATGTTCCATAATAGAAATATCGCTTTAATAATGATCAATACCGACAAACCTTACTTCTTGTCCTCCTTATAGAAATAGGCGCGGTGAACCCAGATGACACATCCCAATAGAATAAGAGCCATAGCTGGCATGGTCATCATACCGTTGTTGACATACCCCGCGTCGTAGAAGCTCTGCGGAATGATCTTGAAGCCAAGGAGTGAACCGCGGCCGAAGAACTCACGGAAAGCACCGACGATGACCAGAATCATCGCATAGCCGAGACCGTTGCCGATACCGTCGAGGAAGCTCGGCCAAGGCTTGTTCATCATGGCGAAAGCCTCCAGACGACCCATGAGGATACAGTTGGTGATGATCAATCCTACATACACCGAGAGCTGAACACTCACGTCGTAGGCCACAGCCTTCAGAATCTGACTGACAATAGTCACCAAGGCAGCGACGACAACCAACTGCACGATGATGCGGATACGCATTGGGATGGTCTTGCGGATGAGTGCAATGATCACATTAGAAAAAGCCGTAATCACTGTCACAGCCAATCCCATAACAATGGCCGGCTTGAGCTGAGATGTCACGGCCAGCGCAGAGCAGATACCGAGAATCTGAACGAGGATAGGATTGTTGATATTCAACGGGCCACCCAGCACCTCTTTATTTTGCTTACTGAATAAACTCATAATTCGTCTTTATTATTTAGCATTCAGAAATTTAATATACTGTCCCAGACAATCGTGAAGCATATCCGTGACACCATTGGATGTCAGCGTTGCGCCAGTGACAGCATCCACAGAGTTGGGATCATTGCTGTCACGCTTCTTCAACACCGAGATGGCGATGGCATTGCGGTCAGCACCCTTGAAGAGTCTCTTGCCCTGGAACTGCTCTTGCCACTTCTGGTTGTCCTTGATCTCGGCACCCAGTCCGGCTGTCTCACTCTCATGGTTGAAGTAAGCACCATAAATTGTGGACTTGTCGTCATTCAAAGCGATATAGCCACTGATCGGTCCCCACAATCCCATGCCATAGACAGGAATCACATATTTGGTCTGTCCATTGACGGAGCAGACATACACAGCCAACTTACCAGCCTTGAAATCACCGGAGTTGAGCTTAAAGCCGGCAGTGGTGCCACCTTTTGAACCTTTGTCAACAACATTGCCGTTGGCGTCAATAACCTCGTCGGCAGTGACCACCTCTTTATATTTAGCGGCAGCAGCCTGATCCTGCAAGCCACGGATGTTGAGAGAATAGAGTATCTGCTTCTGCTTGTCAAGTGCCACATTAGCTTCCTGTGCCGGGCGCAGTGCCTGAAAGACAAAGGCCAGCAAGAAGGCAACGATCACCACAAGAACGGCAGCATAGACAATCGTATAAGAATTGGAATTTGTTTTCATACCTTATTATATAATGTCATCTGCTTGATTAGTTAGAAGAACGTTTGGCACGCTTCGAGATGTTGGACTGAACAACACAGTAGTCAATCAGCGGCGCAAACATGTTGCCGAAGAAGATAGCGAGCATCATACCCTCAGGATAACCCGGGTTCAGCACGCGCACCACCACAGCCATGATACCGATGAGAAGACCATAGATATACTTGCCGGTCTCAGTACGTGCTGAGGTAACAGGGTCGGTAGCCATGAACACGGCACCAAAGCAGAAGCCTCCCAACACGATGTGCTCATACCAAGGAATAGGTGTCTTGCCCGTCACGGCAAATATCAATGCCATAGCAATGCCGCCGACGAAGACACTCAGCATAGTCTTCCAACTGGCAATGCCTGTCCACAACAGAATGACGGCACCAATAGCGATGGCAATCACCGAAGTCTCCCCCACAGAGCCGGGGATGAAGCCGAGGATCATGTCGGCCAGACTTGACTGTGGAGTAATACCCTGGGCAATCTGGCCCAACGGCGTAGCGGCCGTGAAGCCATCGGGCAACTGATAGCCGAGGCCACAGATGGAATCAGTGCTTACCCACACTGAATCGCCCGTCATCTTGTTAGGATAAGAGAAGAACAGGAACATGCGGGCTGCGATAGCCACATTGAAGATGTTCATACCCGTGCCACCAAAGATCTCCTTGGCGAAGATGACAGCAAAGGCAACGGCAATGGCCAACATCCACAAAGGTGTAGTCACGGGGATGATCAGCGGAATAATGATACCGGAAACCAGATAGCCCTCTTGGATTTCCTCACCTTTCCACTGAGCCCAAGCAAACTCAATGCCCAGACCAACAATGTAGCTAACCAGCAAATTGGGCAACACAGCCAGGAAACCATAGAAGAAGAGCGACCAAAAACCAGTCTCGGCCAACTTGCCGGCAGCCGTAGCATTCTGACAGCCTACATTGTACATGCCGAAGAACAGCGCAGGGAGCAGAGCGATGACGACGATGCTCATGATACGCTTCGAGTCTAAGGCATCGTGAATACTGGCACCGGAATTCGACGTAGTATTGGGAACGAACAGAAAACTCTCAAAGCCTTCATAGATGCTATTGAAGGCATGAAGTTTCCCGCCTTCTTGGAAATTAGGTCGAATGCGGTCAAAGTATTTTTTTAAACCATTCATAGTTTTATATTATTGTTTCTGTGCTAATTTACATTAAGCGTTCTCCTTGCGCAGGATATCAAGCCCCTGACGCACAATCTTTTGTAAAGGCAGCTTTGAGGAGTCCACGAACTCAGCCAAAGCGAAGTCCTCGGGCGACACCTCGTAGATACCTAACTGCTCCTGGCGGTCGATATCACCAGCTATGAGCGCCTTGATGAGGTACTCACCGTAGATATCCATCGGCAATACCCTGTCATATTCGCCACTCATAATCATATGGCGCTCTCCACCTTTTACTCTTGCATCAAGATCAAACTCGTGACGCTTACCCTGAAGCCAAGAGAAATAGCTATGAGAAACTGAGAAGTCTTTGGTGCGAAGAGCGATCCAACCCAGCACCTCGTCGCGGTCATCACCTTCAGGAATAACCGTCACCTCTGACGTATGAGCACCCAGATAATCATCCAAACCACCCTTCTCACCCGTCAGGGGATTGCCGTTGAGAATACGCACATGCTGATCTGTTGCTAAGCGGTCCTTCAGAATGTCAGACATCTTCGTTCCCACCAGCACATTGGCGTATGACGGCTCCTTTACCTGACTGCCAGCGATAGCGATGACACGGTGAAGATCCACCTTGCCGGTCAACATCAGACGACCGATGAAGATGACGGCTGACGGATCAACGGTCCAAACCACCTCACCGCGGTTGACAGGATTGAGATGATTGACTTGCACCCCCACATTACCGGCAGGGCAAGGACCATCGAACACGGTAATCTCTACATCCTTAGCCTGCGTGAGTGCTGCAGATTGCTGTGCGGCACCGATACCTAAAGATACGGGTGCCATCTTCGACAACGCAGTAAGACCAGCCTGAAAAGCAGCTTCATTGCCTTTAAGTTCTACTTCAAAGTCAGCAGCCAACGGCATGTCACGCAAGGCGGAAACAAAGATAGCCTTAGGAGACGAAGCGGGGGAAGCCACAACAGCGTAGGGCAATTGATTGATATAAGCAAACAGCCCGGATTCCAACAGCAATGATTTCACTGCATTTCCGTCCAACGACGCGACATCGTGTTTGCCATAATCATGGAAGCTCTGCTCCTGATCAACCTTTACTTTCACATAGAGCACTTTACGCCGTTCACCACGAAGCACTTGCTCCACAGTGCCACTCACTGGAGAAGCACACCGCACCTCCTGAGATAACTTGTCCACAAACAAGGGATCTCCGGCAAGAACATGATCTCCCTCCTTGACAACTACTTTTGGCTTTAAACCTACGAAACTACTTGGTACAAGGGCAAACTCCCCGGATGAAATCACTTCCACACGCTTGTCCGTCGAAGCCTTTCCCTTTAAATGGATGTCTAAGCCTTTTCGTATCTTAACTACATTTGTCATAGAAAAAATAATAAGTAATACTTCTTATGATATGATGCTAAAATGTCTCATTGTGTCCTAAAACGCACGACTGCGGTTTTCCCTTTTTCACGGTGAAGCAATCTTTGACGTTGCAAATATACTGAAAATTTAGATTAAAAATGATAAAGATGGCTATTTTATTTCATTTTCGAGTTTAATTTTATATTTTTGCACATAAAATGAAATGGCTTAGGCACACTATCAATACTGTGGTATGGGTTTTATTGACATTTTACGTCACTCTTATCATCTCTGTGAACATACCTGCTGTACAAAAATATTTCGGACGCGAAGTATCCTCCGCATTGTCCGAAAAATTTGGCACGAAGGTATGTGTAGGACGTATTGACGTTGGTCTGTTCAATCGTATCATCATCGACGATGTGACAATGCTCGACCATCAGCGCCACCCTTTGCTGCGTGCCGGCCGTATCTCCGCCAAGCTTGATTTGCTCCGACTGCCTTACAACGAGATCTGTATCACCTCCGCCCAGCTCTTCGGTGCTGACATCCGCATCAACCGTGCCTCGGCAAGTGCCCGCCCCAATTATCAGTTCGTTGTGGATTCATTGGCTTCCAAAGACACTACAGTGCATTCCAAACTCAACTTTCAGATTCACAGTCTGGTCATCCGACGCGGTGCTCTCTGCTATGACCAGTTTGATATGCTGAGGATGCACACCTTAGACATCCATCATCTCAATATTAAAAATATCAGTACACATATCTTGTTGTCGGATCTAACAAAGAAAGCCGGCAGCATCAACATCAAAAAACTCAGCCTCTCAGAGCAGTGTGGATTGGACATAAAAGAACTCACCGCCAAGGCATCTTTGTCAAACCATAAGATCGCTTTAGACCATCTCTTTCTTCGTACACCTACATCGAGGGTTTTCTTGAAAGAAATCGCAGCCAACTTCAAGCGCAAGGGGGATATGATAGACTGGAACACAATGTCTTACACCGGAAGCATTAAACCTTCACTTATCAGCACATACGACATCAGTTGCCTCACTGACAAGATTAAAAGATCACGACACAACATTCAGCTCAGCACACGGTTCCACGGCACTAAACATCATATCGCAATTGAAAACATCCTTTTCGATGTCTTTCCGGGAAGTGCCCGAAAATCGTCTATCCTCCATTTTGGTGGCGACATCCGTACGACACTCTGTGACCACCAGCCCGACTGGAGCATCATCTGCCACAGCCTCTATATCAACCAAGAGGGTAAAAACATATTCAACGTTGATCTCCCGGCAGTTGCCGACCGTCTTGACCATCTTGCTTTCACAGGCAGTGGACGTGGAAAAGGCACGAGACAAATCCATGTCAGTGGTTCCCTGCTCTCAGACGCAGGAAATGCTAAGGTGAATTTCAAAATAGATCACCAGTCGCTTGCCGGTTATCTTGAGACACAACGCTTCAATCTCCAACAGATCACTGCTAACAAAGATTTGGGTGAATTGGCTGCCAGCATCAAAGTGGCAGGAAATCTTCGTCAGAAGATGTTCCTCGCGGATGGGCGCATTGACAGAATCGACTTCAAAGGCTATCCCTATCAGCATATTAATATCAATGGCGCTTTCAGAAATGAGACATTCTCAGGCCATTGCTCCATCAACGACCCCAACATCGTTGCTACTATAGAGAGCAAGGACGGAATATCGCTGTCACGGCATCATTACGTTCTTGATGCGGAGATTTCCCACTTACATCCTTCTGCCGTCAATCTACTCAAAGGCAAACTTGGCGACACCAACTATGCGGTCAACTTATCGGCCAATCTCTCTGGCTCAAGCCTCAACAACCTCAACGGTCTTCTCAAGGTCACTAATTTCCGAGCCCAGAGAGGTGATGAAAGATACGAGTTGCAATCCTTGCAGATCAAAGCAGGAAAGAGCAATCATGATCATTTCGTCACGATGCTCAGTGATTTCGGGCATATCGAGGTGACAGGACAGTTTGATTACGCTACGCTATTGCAAAGCATCCAAAACGTCTTTATTCATCAACTTCCCAGCATTCAGACACTTACATCTTTCAGATATCGTCCTTCCCACTCCAACAACTTCGCTCTGACAGCCACCATCCTACGTGACGACTGGCTACGCTTCTTCACGGGTGTGGATCTGAACCTTCTGCATCCTCTCTCCCTCACTTGCAGTTTGGACAGCAAGACCGAGGGCATCGACTGCCATGTCGTTGCACCGGATCTTTCCTACAATGGAGGACACTATCAGAATGTCAACATCATTGCCACATCACCCAACAACCAACTCAACTGTCAGGGATCGCTCACCAAGACAGATGACAATAGGCCTGGCACTGATTATCAGATCCAAGCTACCGCAGTCGGCAACACCTTGCGCACAAGCCTGTCCATGGACAATCATGCCAAGAAGCAACGTTTGAGAGGACAACTCAATGCCGACATGGCATTCCTCACCAATGAGAAAAACCAAGTGGTTGCGTCTATTGATGTTAAGAAATCTCATCTGTTCGTTGGCGATTCAGTGTATACCATCCATGCCGACCTGCTCACTTACAGCAAGAAGCACCTCACCATCGACAATCTCAATATTGCCAGCAACTCACAGTCCATCCGAATCAACGGCCAGGCATCGCCCAATCGTGATGACTCCATCATTGTGGATCTCAACAATGTCAATGTTGAGTATATTCTCGACCTTGTCAACTTCCATTCCGTAGACTTCTCCGGCAATGTCAACGGTAAGGCTTATCTATCCTCACTCTTCGGCACGCCGAAGGCCAAAGGAAACATTGTAGTCTCTGACTTCCAGTTTGAAGAAGGCAATATGGGAACGCTCAATGCCAATGTCAGATGGAACAACGAGAAAAAACAGATCGACATCGATGCGATCGCCTTGGACACGATGCATACTGATAGGGGCTTTCAAGACCGACGGACTGTCATCAATGGATATGTCTCACCCAAGCGCAACGACATCAACCTCACCTTTAACGCCGAGAACGCCAGAGGCGAGTTCCTCAAAGGCTTTTGTTCCAATTTCATGAGCGACATAGACCTTTCCGTAAATGGTAAGCTCAATCTTTGGGGAGACTTGAAGAAACTCAACCTCACGGGTGGTGCCAAGGTATCGGGAGCCACCACAATCACACCTATTAATACAAGATATTACCTATCTGACGACTCTGTCCGCTTTCTGGTAAATGAAATTCGGTTTGCCGGTGATACTATCCGTGACCGACTCGGCAACCGTGGACTTCTCTCCGGAGCCCTTTACCATACCCATCTCTCACACCTGAGCTACGACCTCCATGTCAAAGCCAACAACCTGATTGGTTATGATCTTGGTCCGGACGATGGCAATACGGTCTATGGAACTATTGCCGGAACAGGCTCCGTCGACATCAACGGTAAGCCTGGGGAAGTAAATATCAAAGTAGACGCTACTCCTTCCCATAGGTCCGTGATGTGTTACGACATCACCAGTCCGGAAGCGATTGGTACACAAGAGTTTATCCAATGGGTATCCAGAGACTCTCTCCAAGCCCAACTGGTCAACACTCCGCCTCCCTCTGACAACGACGCAAAACCGGAAGATGTGCCTACCGACATACATATCAACTTCCTCATCCATGCCACACCCGACGCTACGCTGAAGATCATCATGGACAAGACAAGCGGAGACTATATTGACCTGAACGGTACAGGCATTATTCGTGCCACCTATTATAATAAAGGTAGTGTGAAACTCTATGGTAACTACGTTGTGGATCGTGGCATCTATAAACTGACCATCCAGAACATCATCAAGCGTGACTTCACCTTCAAGCAAGGCAGTACCATCACTTTTGGCGGTGATCCAAGCTATGCCAACCTCAACCTCGAAGCACAATATATGCTCAATTCCGTGAATCTTGCAGACCTGCAGTTGGGTCGTAGATTCTCTGGCAACAACATCCGTGTCAACTGTCTGATGAAAGTCACAGGGACACCGTCTGATCCCAAGGTCGACTTCGACATGGACATGCCGACAGTCAGCACCGACGTGAAGCAGATGATCTACAGCATCATCAACAGCGAGGACGAGATGAAGCAACAGGTGCTATATCTGCTTGCCGTAGGCCGATTCTATAATAAGACAGAAAACAACGCCCAGGACGTAGAAGCCAAGGAGAGTAAGACGACACTCGCCATGCAGAGCATCCTCAGCGGACAGCTGAGCCAACAGATCAACAACGTGCTCGGCTCGGTCGTTAAGAACAAGAACTGGAACTTCGGTGCCAACATCTCTACAGGTACTGAGGGCTGGAACAACGCCGAGTACGAGGGTATTCTCAGCGGCAGTTTCCTCAACAACCGTCTTCTCTTCAACGGACAGTTCGGCTACCGCGACAATGCGACTACGGCTAACCAATCGTTTATCGGTGACTTCGACATCCGCTACCTCATTGTACCCAACGGCAATCTGAGTGTACGCATCTACAATCAGACCAATGACCGATACTTCACCCGCAATGCCCTGAACACACAAGGTGTTGGCTTTGTGATCAAGCACGATTTCGACAATTGGAAAGAGTTGTGGCATAGAAAAAAGCAAACATCACAAAGTAAGGAAACAGCGGGTACAAAAGACGTTAAGCAGACAAAGATGAAAAAGAAAAGATGAAATGACAAGAGATAAACACGAGCCAAACTGAGCAAACACTCATTTTTTATATGAAAAGCGCGCTCAATTCAGTCTTTTTTCTTAACTTTGTATTCTGTAAAATGATAAAAGCAAATATAAAAGCAGAAAAATGAGAAAGATTTGTTTAGCGGCTCTGCTCATGTTCTCCATGATGATAAAAGCACAAAACATTGGTAAAGTTCAATTTGGCACCCTTCTATCTGAAGCTAAGACAGAAATCACTGCACAATTGGGCACTCCGTCAAAGGAAAGCGATGAGGAGCTCTGCTACACCAACAAGGTCTTCAATGGCTTTAAATGGAATGAGATCCACTTTTTTTTTAAGGACGGAAAACTCAACGAAGCCCGTTTCTATATGACCGTTAAGAACAAAGCCGCTGCAAAACTACAGGCTAAGAGTGTCTACAATATGTTGGGCAAAGACTATGTGATGACTGAAGACTATGAGGACGACGGCACTCCTTTCTACGCCGGCGGCAAGTCTCCCGACGGTTTCGGCCATCTGTTCACCATCTTCGTTTCACCAAGATCAGGACATTGGACGACTCAGCTTCGTTACGGTCCCTTTGAATTGAAGCACTAATCGATTATCGACGTTTTCCACACATGATTCCATTCTTATCCAACAATCTCTTCCACCCCATCCGGCGGCGCTACAGTCACTGTTTGATGTCGGCTTGCCTCTTTCTTGCGTGTGGCGCACCTCTTCACGCACAATCCCTGACGGAGATATGGAAAGCTATGCCCGACAGCATTCTCCCATATCTCGACCACAACCAAAGAGTAGATATGCCCAGCTATACTTCCATGCATGTAGATGGCACCATCGACAACCAGTTAGGAGGGAAAAGTAGAATGGACACACTGACAACAGATTTCACAGAAGTCAAACTCAATGAGGCTACCACTCTGCAACTGAAGTTGTTGCCAACAGAGCGTCGCGACACTGTTGTCTGCCTTTTGAAGACCTGGACAAGCGGTGACACAGGTGAGAGCCAGATATTGTTTTTCACTCCCCAGTGGCAGCCACTTCCTGTACAGCGCTTCCTTGGAGTATCTTCCTTACAGGAACTCGCTGACCGTCTGACCTCACGTCCGGATCATCTCAGTACGGCAGAATACGGAAAACTGAAGTCTATGATCGATCCGGTCATGGTCAAAGCATCTCTCAGTGCAGAAGACCATAACTTGGCCCTTCAACTCTCTCTTCCGCTGCTCTCCAAAGAGGATAAGGACAAAGTTGCTGCTATCCTTGTGCCGCTTCGATTGAAGTGGAGCAATGGGAAGTACGTCAATCAATGAAAAAAGTCATAATACCCAAGACCAATCCTAAAAAGACACGACTATGAACTTAAAAGTGCGTTTGGCATTCATGAACTTCCTGCAGTTTGCTGTATGGGGTGCTTACCTAACCTGTATGGGCATTTATCTCACCAATGCCGGGATGTCCACTCATATCGGTGCGTTTTTTGCCATGCAAGGCATTGTCTCTATTTTCATGCCCGCACTCATGGGCATTGTAGCAGACCGTTGGATACCAGCCCAGCGTTTGCTTGGCCTCTGCCACCTGCTGGCCGGTTCCTTTATGATGGGTGCTGCGGCTTATGGCTATTATGCAGGCTCTAACGTGACCTTTGCCACTTTATTCACCCTCTACTCCGTCAGCGTAGCATTCTACATGCCCACTTTGGCACTCAGCAATTCCGTAGCTTACTGTGCACTCACCCAAGTCGGCATGGACACCGTGAAGGACTTCCCGCCCATCCGTGTCTTTGGTACGGTCGGTTTCATCTGTAGCATGTGGTTCGTCGATATCATGGGCTTCAAGGCTAATGAGTTACAGTTTGTCGTCAGCGGCGTGCTGAGTATTCTTCTCTTCCTCTATACGTTCACCCTGCCAGCCTGTCCTGTCAGCCATGACGACAAGCATAAGAGTCTGGTCGACGCTTTCGGTCTGCGTGCCTTCACGCTGTTCCGTCAAAAGAAGATGGCTATCTTCTTCATCTTCTCCATGCTGCTGGGTGTCAGCCTGCAGATCACCAATGGCTTTGCAACCCCGTTTATTGAGAGCTTCGCCAAGATACCTGAGTTCGCCGATACCTTTGGTGTGAAGCACTCTGTCATTCTCTATTCGATCTCCCAAATCAGTGAGACGCTGTGCATTCTGATGATACCTTTCTTCATGAAGCATTTCGGCATCAAGAACGTTATGCTCATCGCTATGTTTGCATGGGTTCTCCGCTTTGGCCTTCTCGGTGCCGGTGATCCGGGCAGCAAGGTATGGATGTTTGTGGCCTCCATGATCATCTATGGCGTCGCCTTCGATTTCTTTAATATTTCCGGCTCGCTGTTTGTCGACAAGGCCACCGATCCTTGTCTGCGTTCTTCCGCGCAGGGTCTCTTCATGCTGATGACCAACGGCTTAGGCGCCACAATCGGTTCACTGGCAGCACAGGAAGTTGTAGACCTCCATACCATCGGCGGTGTCACGCAATGGCAGTCGTGCTGGTATATCTTTGCAAGTTATGCCCTCATCGTAGGCATTGCCTTCGCACTGGTCTTCCGCCCCAAGAAGAAAAAAGCTACAAAATAATCTTTATCAGGCAATGGCAAATATACAGCTTAGATTCCAAACTGCTGCCGAAGTCAACGGCAAAGAACAAGATGGTCTATTGCTGCTCTCTGACCAGGAGCAGCAACGCCAACTCGTGATTACGTGCAGCAGAAAGATCCTCCAAGAGATCACAGAGAGTAAGAACAATGACATCAACAACAACGATGACATTGTCAAGATACTTTGGGAGATGATCCATTGGCAAACCACGCTGGAGCTGTCCATCCATATCAATACATTGGAGGATGGCGTATACAAAGCATTGCTCATCAATGAAGAGAATCAGTTCAGTCTTCCCATCAAAGCCGATACCGCTATCCTGCTCTCTTTTGTCAGTCACAACGAGATCCCTATCTACATGGATGCCGCGTTGTTTCGCAGACAGAGTTCTGTCTATCAGCCCAATGCCAAAGGATTGCAGCTGCCCCTCAACATCATCAGCGAACCAATGCTTCACAATCTTCTCGACAATGCCGTGAAGGCCGAGCGCTACGAAATCGCCTCTGAACTGAGAGATGAATTGAAGAAAAGGGAGGAAGAAGACAAGAGGCGCAGCCAAGAAAGTAAAGACGAAGCAGAGGATGCCCAATAACAGCCCACAGCCATGAAGGAAGAAAGATATTTCTATGTGCCTGATGCCGACCATCAAAATGAGTTGCCGAAAGAAGAAGCACAACACGCCCTAAGAGTGCTACGCATGCAAGTCGGCGATGAGATGTTTCTCATGGACGGCTGCGGCACCTTCTATCAAGCTGAGATTTCAGCCGCCAACACCAAGCATTGTCTCTACAACATCCGGAAAGCACAGCCTCAAGAGACGACGTGGAACGGCCGGATCCATCTCGCCATTGCCCCTACGAAGATGATGGACCGGATGGAATGGATGACAGAGAAATGCACAGAGATCGGCTTTGACGAGCTCTCGTTTCTGAGATGTCAGTTCTCTGAGCGCACGACGATCCGCACCGACCGCATCGAAAAGATTGTTGTCGGAGCCGTCAAGCAAAGTCGCAAGGCATGGAAGCCGACGGTCAAGGAATTGATAAAGTTCAGCGACTTTATCCATGCGCCACGGCAGGGACGGAAATTCATCGCCCATTGTTATGATGAAATCGACCGTGCCGATCTCTTCCAGGCCTTGCAACAGACACCAAAGGAGCAGGACGTAACCATACTCATCGGTCCGGAAGGTGACTTCTCTACCGAAGAAGTGAAGGAAGCCATCAGCCAAGGTTATGAGTCCATCACGCTTGGCAGCAGCCGACTGCGCACTGAAACCGCCGGACTGATGGCCGTCACTATGGCTCAGCTGTCCAAACGGAGAGTCTAAAGTAACAGGAAAGTCTAAGGCGACAGTTGACAAACACATTATTATATATAGGTATAAGGAAGAAATCTCAATAGATGATCAATAACGGGTAACACGACAATGAAAAGAATATCATTTGTACTTTCACTATTCATGGCACTGGCATTGTCCCTCTGCTCATGTTCCAACAACGACTATATCAACGCCATCCCAGGCAACAGCACGCTGCTGATCTCCATGAAGCCAGCCAAGCTCAGTGGTGTCGGCAGTCCCACCATGCTCAAGACAATGCTTCATGTGAGCAACCTCGACGATGCCGGCCTCGACCTCTCTGAGGATGTCTTCTTCTTTGAAGACGCCCAGGGCAATTTGGGACTGTGCGCCAAAATCAAAGATGAAGACGATTTGGAGAAGACGGCCAAACGTCTGAAATGCGACGTTCACCATAAGCGCGACTTCAACTTTGCGGCTCTGCCCAACAACTGGATTCTCGGCTGGTCAAAGCGGGCCGCGTTGCTGATGGGTCCTGTCGTACCGGCTGCCCAAGCCGAGATGATGTCGCTCATGGCCAAATATCTTGGTGAAGACGAGGACGACGGCATCAAGGCAACACCTATCTACGACAAGATTGACTCCATCAACGCACCGATGTCACTCGTCTGTCAGACCAGCGCCCTACCCGACCAGTTTGTCGCTCCGTTCACCCTGGGCGCTCCCCGAGATGCCAATCCCTCCGACATCTATATAGCCGCCGAGATGAAAGTGGCCAACGGACAACTCCATATCAACGGACAGACTTTCTCTTTCAAGCGCAATATCGAACAGGCTTTGCAGCAGGCCCATGCCATCTACCGCCCCATCAAAGGCAAATATGTGAAGTCGATGGCCAAGAACGACATGATCGGCATGTTCCTCAATGTCGACGGCACAAAGTTCATCAAGCTCATGCAACAGAACAGAGGCATCCAGGCTCTCCTGACCGGCATCAACTCTGCCATTGACATGGACAATATCATCAAAGGTGTCAATGGCGACATGACCATCATCGCTCCTTCCCTTGGCTCAGACAATTTCCAGATGACCATGGCGGCACAGCTCAAAAACGCTGATTGGCTCAGCGATGTGGACTATTGGAAACAGAGCGTACCGCAGGGAGGACATATCGGTGACTGGGGAAGAGACTGCTACTACTATACTGATTCAAAGACCACCTACTTCTTCGGTGTCACGCAAGACTGGCAATACATGAGCGGCAGTTCCAAGGAGAAGGCTTTACAAAGCATCAAAGCCGCCGCTGATCCTATCGACGCCACATTGCAACAGGACATCAAGGGACAAAAGCTCGTACTGGTCATCAACCTCGCCGCCGTCAAGGGCAGCAAAGCTCAGGCCGTCACCGGCATGCTCGCTCCACTCTTCGGTAAACTCAACGCGATCGTATATACACTTCAATAAGATACAACCCGCCTCTCTCTCCTCAAGAGAGAAGCGGGACTTTATATTCAATCAGAGATATGCAAACCATTAATTTGTCTTCCGTGCTGCCTCAAGTGTTCCAGCAAAACAAGGATCTGAAGTCAGAGATCTGGAAGCAAGATGTGAAATTCGAGAAAGGACACCTCTATCTTGTAGAGGCTGACTCAGGAAAAGGAAAGAGTACTTTTTGCAGCTACATAGTTGGCTATCGTCACGACTATAGCGGTTCCGTGATGTTCGACGACCTCGACGCCAAGACTTTCAAGGTCAAGGACTGGGTGGAGATGCGCCAGCAGCATATCAGCCATCTGTTTCAGGAGCTGAGACTGTTCCCGGAACTCACCGCGTGGGAAAACGTTCAGATCAAAAACAAGCTGACCAACTTCAAAGGTGACACGACCATTCGCCAATGGTTCGAGATGCTCGGCATCAGTGACAAACTCGACGCCAAGATTGGGCGCATGTCCTTTGGACAGCAGCAGCGCGTGGCAATGATCCGCGCCCTCGTTCAGCCATTTGACTTCCTGCTCGCCGATGAGCCGATCTCCCACCTCGACGACAACAACTCACGCATCATGGCCGACATCATGATGACCGAGGCCAAGGCACAGGGAGCCGGAGTCATCGTGACCAGCATCGGTAAACACATGGACTTAAACTACGAAAAGACATTATTGCTATGAACTTAGTTTGGAAGCTGCTTCGTCAGCATATCAGCATACCCCAGTTTGTGGGATTTTTCTTTGCCAACCTCTTTGGCATGCTCATCGTGTTGCTGGGCTATCAGTTCTATCGCGACGTGATGCCCGTCTTCACCTCTGAGGACTCTTTCATGAAGTCCGACTACATCATCGTCAGCAAGAAAATTGGTATGGGCAACACTATCTCCGGCCGCACCAACACTTTCTCTCCCGCTGAGGTCAACGAAGTAGAGAATCAACCGTTTGCCTCCAGCGTGGGCACCTTCACCTCCACAGAGTATAAGGTGGAAGCCAGCATGGGCGTCAATGGTGTCAATGTGCTCAACTCTGAACTCTTCTTCGAGAGCATTCCCGATCATTTCGTTGACGCGCCCAAGGGCAGTTGGATATACACGCCGGGCAACCATGTCGTACCCATCATCCTGCCGCGCGCCTATATCACCATGTATAATTTCGGCTTTGCCCAAAGCCGTTCCCTGCCTAAGATCAGCGACGGTCTCGTGGGGATGATCAACTTCGACATCTTCATCCACGGCAACGGACACGCCGACCGCTTCAAAGGTAAGGTCATCGGCTTCTCATCACGACTCAACACGATCCTCGTGCCACAGGCCTTCATGGACTGGAGCAACAACTACTTCGCGCCGGGCAGCCACTCCGATCCTACCCGACTGATCATGCAAGTTGACAATCCTGCCAACGAGAAGGTGACGAAATATATCGACCAAAAAGGCTACGAGGTGGAGGACGATAAGCTGCAAGCTGAAAAGACTACATACTTCCTGAGAATGATAGTCACCATGGTCATGGTTGTCGGTTTGGTCATCTCCATCCTGAGTTTCTACATTCTCATGCTGAGTATCTATCTGCTCGTACAGAAGAACTCGTCGAAACTTGAAAACCTGCTGCTTATCGGCTATAGCCCCAACAATGTCGCACGACCCTACCAGCTGCTCACTATCGGCCTCAACATCGGTGTGCTGCTCATCGCCTGGACTACGCTCTACTTCGTTCGGGACTACTACATGGGCGTCATCGAGACACTCTTCCCCGACATCGACAGCAGCACGATGCTGCCGGCTATCATCCTCGGACTCTGTCTCTTTGCCTTAGTGAGCATCTGCAACATCATCGCCATCAGACATAAGATCGTCTCCATCTGGAAGAGAAAAGAATAAACCCCGACACAACGATTCAGGCATGAAACAGTTCGATCACTACACGGTTGAGGCTGATGCCCAACTACTGGACTGGCTGCTCACCCATCTCGATGGCAGCCATTCCAGAATTAAAGCCACACTGCAAGGGCGAGGCATACAGGTCAATGGCAAAACCATCACACGATATGACTATCCGCTCAAGGCAGGGATGAAGATTGCGGTCAGCAAGACCAAACGCAACCTCACTCTTAAAAACCATTACGTGAAGATCGTCTATGAGGATCCTTATCTCGTCGTGGTCGAGAAAAACGTGGGTATTCTCTCTATGGCCGCTGGTCACAGCACGCTGAATGTCAAATCGGTGCTGGACGAATACTTCGAGCAGACCCGACAGCATTGCACCGCCCACGTGGTGCACCGCCTCGACCGAGACACCAGCGGACTGATGATCTATGCCAAGGATAAGAAAACAGAACTGAAACTGGAAGAGAACTGGCACCACACGGTTTATGACCGCCGCTACGTGGCAGTGCTCTCCGGCGTGATGGAGCAAGACCAGGGCACCATCACCAGTTGGCTCAAAGAGAACCGGGCTTATGTTACCTACAGCAGTCAACGGGAGGGTGATGGCAAGTTGGCTATCACCCACTTCTATACGCTCGACCGCAGCAGAGACCATTCGCTCGTGGAGTTCAAACTGGAGACAGGACGCAAGAACCAGATACGTGTGCACTCCGCCGACATGGGGCATCCTGTCTGCGGCGACATCAAATACGGCAATGGCGATGATCCGATCGGACGCCTCTGTCTCCATGCCTACGTGCTTTGCTTCTATCACCCGGTTACCCACAAGCCGATGGAGTTCAGCACGCCTATCCCCGTGATCTTCCGCCGGCTCTTCGGAACCAGTAATCATCCATAAGGGCATCATTAGAAACATTTACATACAACAGCTCTATCCATGGACACCCACTTCACCTTCTACGTCATTCTGATTCTGGCCTTTGTCGTCAGCATCTTCATCATACGCAAGATTGCGAGTTGTCTCCTCAAGCTCATCATTGCTGCTGTCGCCCTTGGAGTAGTGGTGACTGCTTATTTCCTCATGCAAGGTTAACTAAGTTGCAACGCTCATGATCTTTTTCTTCTCCGCAACGGGTAATACCGCCTGGGCCGCCAAACAGTTGGGCTTCTACACCAGCGACCGGCTCATCAACATCGCCAAGAACAGTGCCGAGCCTTTCATCGCTCAGTTAGAACCGGGCGAAGATATTGGATTTTGCTTCCCGATCCATGGCTGGCGTCCTCCGCGCATCGTCGTTGACTTTGTCAAGCAACTCGTGATCGATGCCACCGGGCACTATGTCTATGCGCTCTGCACTGCCGGTGACACGGTAGGTGAAGCTATGGACATCTTCCGTCACAAGTTGTCAGAGAAAGGCATCACGCTCGATGCAGCCTTCTCGTTGCTGATGCCGGAGTCGTATGTCGGCCTGCCCTTCATGGATGTGGACAAGAAAGAACGTGAGAAAGCCAAGCAGGACAAGGCTGCGGAAGACCTGAAAGAGTTTGCCCAACTGATCGAACAACATCAAAAGCACGTAGAGCGTCTGACCATCGGCCGTTGGCCACGCATCAATAGCCGCGTCCTCGGTGCCGCCTTCTGCCACTGGCTGATCACCGACAAGCCTTTCCGTATCGTTTCAGACCGTTGTGTGAAATGCGGCATCTGTGCCTCGGTCTGTCCCGTCCACGACATCGACGGCGGACTTGGCAAAGAGCCTCGCTGGATTCACAATGGTCAATGCATGACTTGCTTTGCCTGCTATCATCATTGCCCGCACCACGCCATTGAGTTTGGTAACAGAACCAAGCATAAAGGACAATACTTCTTTGGCAGAAGAAAGCTATAGGACTTTGAAGAAAACAGCAGCTCACCTAACGTTCAGACAGTTCTCTTCACGATGCAAGTAATACTATAATAGTAGCTAAGCTCTTATTGTAATGGGGTATTCATTGTATCAGCAATATTTGTATACTTAATATATTGTGCCCCCTTCTTTTTATTTATCAAACAAAAAATATCATATATATGTTGTCACTTTCATCAATTATTAGTATTTTTGTAAAGTGAAACCTATTTATTTGATATGAAGTATTCTGCCCTTAAGAAAATGCTACCGTGATCGCCTTGTTATTATGTATCTCGTGTAGCGATGAAACAGAAACGATCTCTGACCTGAGAGGAGGAGACGAAGTATCCCAAACGGTACTCGACAAAGGAAGTTATACCCTCAGCAAGGAAGGTGGTATGACCGAGTTCAAGTTTACGAATGTGAGCGTTGATTCGTGCTATATTCAGTCAGAACATCCAGACTGGCTCATGTTAGATAAAATAGGGAGCTATTCCGATGAACTGGATCTATACCTGACAGCTCAGCCCAACAACGACTGGGACACGCGTACGGCGAAGCTCTGCTTGATGAAGGGAAAAGAACGTAGGGACATTACCTTCAGTCAGAGCGCCTTTCCGAAGATGAAAAGTAGCACGCAAGTCATCAAGCTGGCGCCTAACGATACGGTTTTCACGTTTACCGTGAAGACGAACGTTCCCGTGCGCATGAAAGCCGATGTAGCAGAAGAACTGTCATATATCTACTATGACTATGAGGAGCCCAGCCATGAGGATGGCAAGGCATGGACGATCGCGGTCAAGGGCAAGGTGCCAAAGAATGAAGGTTTAGGCAAGGTATCCACCATATACGTGATGGGTGATGGCGTGCCAACGGCAAATGTCATCGTGTGGCAAACTAGAACCGTAGGTGATGTGAATCCCGTGCTCAACAACTTAAAGCCAGGTGCCTTAGCCGAATTTCTCTCGGCAGATCCCAAGACCACGCCCTACATCAAAAGTCTGAAAGTGTCGGGCGAGCTCAATGGTGAAGATATCTACGCACTGCGCACATTACTGACCCGATACAAGACGTTGAAGACCCTTGACTTGTTTGGCGCACGCATCGTCAGTGGCGGCAAGGCGTATCTCACAACGAACTTGACTGAGTATTATACCCGTGATGATGTAGTGGGCGAGTATATGTTCTCCAATTGTACAAGTCTCGAAAAGATCACGCTACCTGAGCATCTCAAGGCGATTGACATCCTAGCCTTTGCTAATTGTTCTTCTCTGCCATGGATCGAGATTCCCGCCACGGTGAAGAGCATTGACAGTCAGGCTTTCTATTCCTGCACGAACATGACATTTATCAATATCCCCATCAATGGATCGCAATTAGAACACATCGGGCCAGGAGCCTTCTCCACGGGCACAGTTCTTGAAGAGCTGTATATTCCTGCCTCCGTGAAAGACCTCAGCAGGCTTGCCTTCTCGCCCTGTCGGGTAAATGATTTGCATGTGCAATGGACGACACCGCCTAATGTGGTGATCACCAAGCAACTTGCCAAGGGCAAGCTTTATGTCCCCAAGGGCTGCAAGGCCGCTTATGCTGCCGACAAGAATTGGGGTAAGTTCTCAGATATCCAAGAGGAATAACAACGCAATATAAGACACTAAACTGTCAGCCAAGTACACAACCGTAACGACTATATTGCTGTCAACGCATCATCTTCGATGATATGCCTCACCCCCGTACCCCTCTCCAAGGGGAGAGGGGAGTAATTACCATCAAATGGAGAGGTGGGTATTGCAATTCCCTCCCTATGGGGAGGGCTAGGGAAGGGCTTGTTATATTCTTTATTCCGCATAGCGGAGTGTTTCACTTAAAAGCCAATATAAGTTTCCTTATACTCGTTTCCAGAGACAGCGACAGAGGCGGCTGAAAGTACCTAACAACTATTATGACATGTCCCTTTCAGCATGACCTTTCGAAAAACAAACTTATTGACAAAAGTCTGTCAACCTTTTAACACATTATAGAGAAGCATCCGAGCTGAAAACTCGAAAAAAGGAAGATCAAAATGAAAAATAAGCGGGATGATAGGATCAAAAAGGTGAGATGATAGGATGAAAAAGGCGAGATGACTGGGTGAAATAACCGAGATGACCAGTAGAAATAACCGAGATGACAACATCAGAAAGGTACTTTGACGAAAAATTCTCTAGAGAATTTTTCGTCAAAGTACCTCTTTCATAATGCTACAATAATGGACCTATTCGTATCTAACTATTAGTCAATGAGTTATAAAAAACTCTCAAAAATTGCGAAAATCAGAGCAAGAGACGCTTTGATTCTGAGAATCGCATTCTCAGACCCACTTTTTTGTCAGTTTATTCAACAACCGGACAAGATATGAAAAAGCGTATAGGGCATATCAATTCCGAAAGGTTGAGGTATGGGACAAAAAAACTCCCTGCCCATCGTAACTACGAGCAGGGAGCAAATGGATATGTTTGTGAAACGATTACTTCACGTAAACAACAGCCAGACGGTTGGATGTATTACCCTGAACACCCTTACCTGCAGCCTCATCGACTACGACACCATTGTTCTGGAGATACTTAGCAACCTCGTCGGCACGAGCCTGAGACAGCTTGTCGTTGATCTCTTTGCTACCCTCTGGAGAAGCAGTACCAACGATCTGAACGTGCTTGCCGCTCTTCACACCGTCAAGAGCTTTCTTAGCATCCTTGGTAAGATTGCTCTTGCCCTGAGCGAATGTAACGAAGACAAGGTTCTCAACCTTCACCACCTGAGGAACAGGAGCCTCTTTCACAACCTCTTTGACAACCTCTTTAGGCTTCTTAGCCAACTCGTTGCGCAGGTCGTTGATCGTGCTGTTGAGCTGATCGATCTCTGCCTGGTCGTAAGGCTTCACAATCTTGAAGTTATGTGTGCCATTGCTGTTATTGAACTTGTAGACAACACCAGCGTTGAGCTGTACGAAGCTCTTGTTGATATCGTAAGCAACCTTCTGCTCACCGTCGAAGCCATTGAGAACCCATGTGATAGAAGGCTCAACGTATACCTGCCATGCCTTAGCCTCACCGAGGTTGAAAGCGAAGTCGATGCCAGCCTTAGAAGTCAGGGCATTCTTCTTTGCAAAATAGGTTGCAGCAACGTCATCGGGATTGGCCTGAGCGATCTGGAGAGCGTTCCAAGTGCGGTTAGCAACTGCGCTGTTGCCGAAACTGTGATACCAGCCGAAACCGAAGACAGGCACGACCTCGAATGAGCGGGGCTCACCCAGATAGCCACCAAACCAGTTGCTGAGGTTGACAGTAGCCAACAGGCTCGTGTTCATAGCACGAACAGTGGTACCGAAAGAGTTGGCGGGCTTATTTGAGAAATATGCGTTGCTCTCAGCAGCGAGACCAAAGACAGGAGTGAACCAACGGCCCACACGAATGCCAAAGTTAGGATCGAGACCCTTCATCCAAGCATGGCCAGTTGTCTTTGTAGCCACACCGCCATTCACGCCAACATAGATGTTGTCGAATGTCTTGCTTTCCTGCACAGTCTGTGCAGATGCGCCAGCAGCTACCAAAGCTGCAGCCATCAAGGTAAATAACTTTTTCATAATTTATTCGTCTTAATTTAATTAATATATATATTTCTGTTATACTGCATACAAACTATGTGCAAAGTAAAGGATTTATTTTTAAACCTCCAAATAATTTTAATAGTTTGAAACCAATAAAACAATAATTAACAGGATCCAGAGTATTGAGGGCTATAAAATAGGAAGAAAAGAACAATCATCTACAGAAAAAGGCAGATGACAGAAAGTCACTGTCACCTGCCTATATGTCAATCGACGAAGTCGTTTATCAGCGAGTCCCCTGCCCTATTTCCGAGGTATGGTGATCACTTCCACAGAATAGGGCTTGAGCGTGAGCGTGGAACCACTGACACGAGTAATCTTGACCTTTACATTCTTATCGTTGGGTTGTCCGCTGAAACCGACAACTTCAGCTTCCGAGGGAATCGCCATTCCCTTTACCTCCACTGTCAAGGATTGTGGCAAGGCGTTGACGAGTTTCACCCACGTGGTACCCGTCTTCTGGTCTCGAACGACACTTGATGCCACACGATAGCGAATACTCTCGGGCAAAGAGAAACGGGAAGCAAGATAGCGGTCACCGGCACTGTTGCCCCACAACTTCTGAGTGTAGTAGCTGGGAGTGAGCGCCGTGATGCTGTCGGAATTGAAGTAGATCATGTCGGGATTCCAGTTCTGATGAGCCTCATTGCAGAGCAAGGGAGCATAACTTGCCATGCTGACGATATCGCCATTGCGCTCGACATTGCACAGATGGATGGCCTCGACCAACGCATTCTCCACACGGCGATCACGGGAAGCCCATTCGCCGAGATAGACCTTTGGCCCCTTTCGGTCATAGTCGTCGTAGTAGTCCTGATGATGCAAGAACCATCCCGGCGACTCGTAGTAATGCTCGTCCACCATGTCGATCAGATCGTGATGGGCTTTGGCGAAGCGCCAGCCCTCAATGTAGTCGGCCGAAGGATTATGGAAGGGACCCACCGTACCACAGACGATGATGTCGGGATACTTCTGTTTGATGGCTTTGCAGATCATCTCATAGCGCTCCTCAAAGGTAGTGGACACGAGATCTTCGTTGCCTATACCTATATATTTAAGGTGGAACGGTGCCGGATGACCTGCGTCGGCGCGCATTTTGGCCCATTTCGAAGTGACCGGATCACCATTGGCCCACTCGATCATATGGAGGATCTCCTGACAATAAGCCGGCATGTCGGCCATCGGGATACCACCTTGCTGACCGCCGTAGCCATCCTTATCAGCAGCAGAATTCTGACAAGGGACGCCAGCAGCCAACACAGGAAGCGGCTCCGCGCCGATGTCCTCACAGAACTGGAAATACTCATAGAAGCCTAGGCCACGTGTCTGATGATAACCCCAGATGTTCTTCGCGGGCTTGCGGTCCTGCCAGGGGCCGACGCTCTCATTCCAGTGATAAATGTTGTCGAGTCCCTGACCATGGCTCATGCAGCCACCAGGGAAGCGTACGAACCGAGGATGAAGGGCAGCGATGGCCTCAGCCAGGTCTTTGCGAAGCCCGTGTCCCTTAAAGGTATCATGGGGGAAGAGGCTTACCATGTCAACGGCGACGCTGTCTTCTTTCAGGGGTGTCAGCATGAGTCTGACCTGACTCTTCACGGCTTTCTTGTCAATGATCAGAGGCAGGGCATAGCGCTGCCACCCCTCACCCTCGACCTTTATCTTCTCTTTTGCGAGCATTACACCCTTGTCGTCGACAAGGCACACCAACAACTGACTCTTGCGTCCATTCTTGCAGCAGGCAAAGACAGAGAAGTCGAACTGCCGGAGTGGCTCGGCCATCACACTTCCCCACCCCGTATTATAGAGTGTGTCTTGCTTGGCCAGGAGCACATAGTGAGGATTGTTGGTGCTCAGCGGCTCAGCCGTGCTGATGCGAATCGGATGATTGCTCTTCCATGCCGTCGTAGCATCCCACCCCCGGTGGTTGTCGGACATATATTCGAAATCGCGGTTCTGAATCAGTTCGGCATAGAGGCCACCGTCGGCCGCATAGCTGATGTCCTCGAAGAAAACGCCCATCAGCCGATCACTGATCGCCTTCTGCTTCGACGGGTCAATAGTCAGGGTCGTCTTTAGTGGTGAAGTGAGAGACGCAAAGCGCTGCGCGTCACCACTCATCGTCTCAGCACTAATGCGGGCATCATTGGCCATGGCATCGAAATACTGGAAGAGATAATCCAACTGCAGCTTAGGCACGTCGAAGGCATTGCCCTGAAAGGTAGTACCGGCGACGGTTGCTGTATCACGCATCCAGGCTGCATCTTCTATCGTGCTTGCCTCAGCGGATTCCGTGAATTGGCGGAAGTCATTAGATGCCTGGACATAATGACGGGTACCGTCTTTAGCCTTGAAATAGATGTCGATGTTGTCGGGATCCATCTGGAACATGATCGGCTCCAACACACCCTTCTCTTTGACACGCGGATAGTCCTGTGGGCGCCACGTTACCAAGTCCTCACTGTAGGCAGCTGCAAAGCAAGGCGCATAGTTATTGACGGAAAAAAGCAATCGCCATGTACCGTCCTGAGCCTGAATGACATAAGGCGAATACATTTTCTTCTCACTGCCCCATGCACCATAATCAGAACTGCAGAGCTGTCCCAAGTCCTGCCACTGGTCGTGATCGGTGAAGTAGGCAACATGCAATCCTTTGGTCGATCCTGGAGAATAGAGAAATAGTTGACACGTAGTGTCGCGTCCGGCAATCTCGTAGGAAGCCTGCTGGCGCTGTCCCCAAACTGCCGACGGCAGTGAGGCTGCAATGAAAAGCGATGTAGAGAAGAGTAATAGTTTGGTGTTCATCGGTAGAAATTTTGAAATGAAAAGCAGAGGCTTAATAGAGCAAAAGCAGTGGTCCCCATGATGGGGGCCTAGTGCTTACTTGTAGTATCCCTTCTTGGCAGCGGCCAACGTGTTCTTCATCAAAGAACAGATCGTCATGGGACCTACACCACCGGGGACCGGTGTGATAAACGAGCACTTCGGAGCCACCTCATCGAACTTCACGTCACCATTGAGGCGGAAGCCTTTCTTCTTCATAGCATCGGGCACACGTGTGGTACCGACATCGATGATGACAGCACCTTCCTTCACCATGTCTGCAGTGACAAAGTCGGGACGACCGATAGCCGCAATAATGATGTCGGCCTCGCGGCACTCTGCCTTGATGTCCTTTGTGTGGGAATGGCAGACCGTCACTGTGGCGTCGCCGTATTGCTTCTGCATCATCAGTTGTGCCATTGGTTTGCCGACAATGTTGCTGCGTCCCAGCACCACGCACTTCTTTCCGGATGTCACGATATGGTAGTGCTGCAAGAGCGTCATGATGCCCAGCGGTGTTGCCGACACAAAGCAAGGCAGACCAATAGCCATACGGCCCACGTTGATAGGATGGAAGCCGTCGACATCCTTGCGATAGTCGATGGCCATGATGATCTTCTGTTCATCGATATGTTTCGGCAGAGGCAGCTGCACGATAAAACCATCTACATTGGGATCGTCGTTGAGCTTGGCCACACAGGTGAGAAGTTCTTCCTCCGTGACATCATCCTCATAGCGGATCAGACGGGATTCGAAACCACACTGCTCGCAGGCGAGAACCTTGTTTTTGACATAGGTCTCGGAACCGCCATCATGTCCTACCAACACGGCAGCCAGACAAGGGCGCTTGGCACCCTTGGCCACCATTTCCTTCACTTCTTCGGCAATCTGCTGCTTGATGGCAGCAGCAGTGGCCTTTCCATCTATCAACGTGTACATAGCTTATATTTATTGGTTCATTGCACCTTTCATGCGCGCCATATTCGCCATCATGGATTTCATCTGGTTGCCAGTGACCATCTTCATCATCTTACGGGTCTGGTCAAACTGCTTGATGAGCCGGTTGACTTCCTGAATCGACGTACCGGAACCTTTGGCAATGCGCTGACGACGGCTCACGTTGAGCACCTCGGGATGTGTGCGCTCCTGTGGCGTCATACTGCGGATGATCGCCTCAATGCCGTTGAAAGCATTGTCGTCGATGTCAATGTCCTTGATGGCTTTGCCCACACCCGGGATCATCGAGGCCAACTCCTTCAAGTTACCCATTTTCTTGATCTGCTCGATCTGATTGAGAAAGTCGTTGAAGTCAAACTTGTTTTTCTGAATCTTCTTCTGCAGTTTACGTGCCTCTTCCTCGTCGAACTGCTCCTGGGCACGCTCCACAAGAGAGACGACATCACCCATGCCGAGGATACGGTCAGCCATACGGTCGGGATGGAACATGTCGATGGCTTCCATCTTCTCACCGGTACCGATGAACTTAATCGGCTTAGTGACTACAGTACGGATAGAGAGAGCGGCACCACCACGGGTATCGCCGTCGAGCTTAGTGAGGACAACGCCGTCGAAGTCGAGACGGTCGTTGAATTCCTTAGCTGTGTTGACAGCATCTTGACCTGTCATGGCGTCGACGACGAAAAGCGTCTCATCGGGTTTGACGGTCTCCTTGAGAGAGGCAATCTCATTCATCATCTGCTCGTCAACAGCCAAACGACCGGCGGTATCGACGATGACCGTGTCATAGCCTTTAGCCTTGGCCTCCTGAATAGCGTGAAGCGCAATCTCATTGACGTTTTTGTTCTCAGGCTCTGTATAGACAGGAACGTCGATCTGACCGCCCACAACCTTCAACTGCTCGATAGCAGCGGGACGATAAACGTCGCAAGCCACCAACAGCGGATTGCGGTGCTGCTTGGTTTTCAGCATATTGGCAAGCTTACCACTGAACGTAGTCTTACCGGAACCTTGCAGACCGGACATCAGAATCACGGCCGGCTTCTGAACCAAATGCAACTCGGCAGTCTCGCCTCCCATGAGACTGGCCAGCTCGTCATGAACGATCTTGACCATCATCTGTCCCGGCTTCACGGCCGTGAGCACGTTCTGACCGAAAGCTTTTTTCTTTACCGTGTCAGTAAATGTCTTTGCGACTTTATAGTTGACATCGGCATCCAGCAATGCGCGCCGTACGTCCTTGAGCGTCTCTGCGACATTGATCTCGGTGATCTTACCTTCACCTTTCAATATCTTGAACGACCGCTCAAGACGGTCACTTAAATTCTCAAACATAATGTTAGTTCTATTCTATGATTAATTATATTTGCAAAGATACAGAAAAAAAACGAAACAGCACCTTTTTATCAATGTAATCATAGAAAAAAGACGAAAAGCGTAACCATGGAAAAGTCAGCTTTACAGAATCTAATCTCAATAGAGCAAGTGTAAAGCGAAAGGACATAAAAAAAGAGGCTCCCTCAACGAGAACCCCTACTCCAGCGGTGCGTACGAGATTCGAACTCGTGACCTCCTGCGTGACAGGCAGGCATTCTAACCAACTGAACTAACGCACCATTTTGTGTCTTTGCGCTTCATTTCTGAATTGCGAGTGCAAAGGTACTTGTTTATCCTGATACTACCAAATAATTGGGCGACTTTTTTACAAAAAAAATTGCAAGACCTCTACATCATGATACTCATTTCCATCATAGAGCCAGTCCTTGAGCTGTGCATTTTCTTGAAAACCAACAGTTTTAAAGAGTCTCAGACAATCAGTGTTGTCCTGTGCAACCAAAGAATAGAGTTGGTGCAGATGTAGTACTTCATGGGCATAAGTGATCAACTCATCCATGGCAGCCTTGCCATACCCCTGTCCACGGTAGGCTCTTTGGATGACCAGTCCCACTTCTGCCCGCAGGTGCTGAGGATTGAAATTCACCAAATCGGCGATGCCTATGACATTTGCTCCACTGTCATCGGTGATGATCAGACGTAGTTGCTTATCGGTGAAGATGTCGCCCGTGGTGTTGGCAATATAGTCGTGGAGGACATAGCGGGAATAAGGGACATTGGTACTGCTCACTTGCCACAGGTCGTAATCGTTCTCAATACTATAAAGCAGCTCTAAGTCTTCGGGTTCCATCGCACGCAACAGTACAAATGGGCGGCGATGGGAACAAAATGAGGAAATTGAAGGATTCCTTTCCATGACTACATATGATATATGTATTATTTATGAGCAGACTCTGACGTAAATACATCTTTCGGCGTGATGATAAGCCGAGCGTCAGGATCGAGCCAGCCCACCAGACTCTGCCTTGGGTGACTGTTGAGCAGATCGAAGATCTTCTGATAAGAAAACAAGGTGGTATCAAAGACCATGTAGGGCTGCGGAAGATGACGCTGAAGCACCTCAGAAGCAATATTTAGAACCTCATTCCACTGCGAGACCACATGAAGTTCAGCGTTTAATCCATTGAAAGTGATGACATCCTCACAAACAGATCGCGACGAAGCAGACGCAAAGACCACATAAAGAGGATCTCGCCGGGAAGACTTGGAGACAAAGCCTAAACTCTTACGCATCTTGTGCAACTGCATGCCAATCAATGTATGCAAGGCCTTCATATAGATGGCAGTCTGAACGGGTATACTGATCAAAACATTGAAGTGGCGGTAATGCTTGCGATAGAAGATGAGCATGGCCTCATAGAAGACATGAACATACCGGAAGCTGGATTTCTCCGTGCTCTCTCCTTTATAATGAAGCATCTTATAGGGCAGATACCAGTTCTCCCACCCTGCCTTGAGGATACGGTAGCTGAGATCGATGTCCTCGCCATACATGAAGAAGTCTTCATCCAAAAGCCCCACATCCTCCAACGCCTTGCGGCGAAGCATGCAGAAGGCGCCACTGACAATCTCGATCTGCTCGGCCTGGTCCCAAGAGTGGCCACACATATAATATCTACCGATGCGGGGATGATGAGGGAAACAGGAACAAAGACCGGAAAGCTTATAAAAAGAGGTCATCGGCGTCGGCACCCCACGGCGACTCTCTTTGGCACTCTCGCCCGAGGCATCCATCATCCATACGCCCGACGCCCCCACACGGGAGTGGGCATCCATAAACGACAGGACACTCGGTATGAGCGTCTCACTCAGCAAGGTATCGGGATTGAGCAATAGGACGTACTCTCCATGACTCATCATGATGGCTTTGTTGTTGGCTTTGGCAAAACCGAGATTATGATTCAGTCTGACGAGCTTCACCCAAGGAAAGCGGGATGCGAGATAGTCGACAGATCCATCACGGGAATGGTTATCCATCACAAACACCTCAGCGTCCACTGTAGCCAATGAACGCTGAAGCGACTTCAAGCACTGTTCTACATAGTACTTGACATTGTAATTGACAATCACTACCGAGAGTTTCATTTCTTCTCCTGGATATATCTTGTACGGGTGGGATAAACAAAGGCCAGGCTCAGCAACCCGATGATGCCCATATAACCAAAGGCGACATTCATAAACTGATAATAGAGCCAAGTGTTGAGCACCATCGGCACGCAGAGCATCGCCAATCGTACGGTGCCCCAACGAAGCATGGCCTTGTCGCCATCACGATGAATGGCTGACGACACATGTTTCCACTTGAACAGTCGCAGACTCAGAGGGATCAGGCAGATCGTAACCACCTCCATGAAGATAGCCCAGTAATAATCAGCGATGCGATCCGCTCCCCACTGTCCGACAAGCAGAATGTCATTCTCATATAAGACGACAATGCACAAGCTGACCAACACTGACAAGCCTGCTTCAAGTCGAAGGATATTCAATACGCTTTTCATGATACTAAGATTTGTCCAACGGCGTCCGGCTGATGATCGAGCGACCTAAAGTCACCTCGTCGGTATATTCCAACTCATTGCCCACCGAGATACCACGGGAGATGACCGACAACTTCACAGGATAAGGTTTCAACTGGCGAGAGATATAGAAACTCGTCGTGTCGCCTTCCATCGTAGAACTGAGAGCCAAAATCACTTCCCGAATTTCTCCTTTGGCCACGCGCTCTACCAACGACGCGATCTGCAAGTCATTGGGACCCACGCCTTCCATCGGAGAGATGATACCGCCCAAGACATGATAGAGACCATCGTATTGCTGCGTGTTCTCAATCGCCATGACATCCTGAACATTCTCCACGACACACACCAATCCATGGTCGCGATGACTGTCGGAACAGATAGAGCAGACATCAGTGTCGCTAATATTATGACAGACTGAACAGTACTTGATATCCTTCCGCAGATGGGAGATCGCTGACGTAAAATGCTCCACAGACTCCTCCGGCTGCTTGAGCAGATTCAAAACCAACCTCAAAGCAGTCTTACTGCCAATACCCGGCAGGCGGCTGAACTCGTCAACCGCCCGCTGTAACAATACTGAGGGATATTGCTGCATCAAAGATAAATGCCAAATCCCACCTTAAAGCCGACCGTGGAATAATCAGAATGGTTCTTAAAGCTCTGCTGATAGTAAATCGAGGGCTCGATGGTAACAGTGTGGCTGATGAAGAAGGCATAGCCAACTTCCACACCAGGCATGAAATCATTGAAGCTGTGGTCGAAGTGCATCAGTTTGCAGTTGGCTCCTAAGAAAATGCCATTTTGCGTGATGTAGTAACGTCCGCCCACACCGACATGGAGAACGTCGCCATTGTCCCGGTTGCCCTGATGGTCATAGCCTGCCTCGCCCAACAACATAAGATTGTCACTGAAGAAGTAACCAACCTTGCCCTGAACGCCTAAAGAGAACTTGCCGTTGCCACTGTAGTTCATGTCAAGGCCGGACAAAGAGGCACCAGCATATTTCTTCCCTTCTTCAAACTGGGCACTTGCGCTGACAACGCTCAAAGAGAAAACAAAAAGAAGCAATAAAATCTTTTTCATATTCGCTTAAGTATTAATAATAATTATGTTTTGCTTGTTTCTTATACCATACAAAAAACCATGCTATGGCGATGAGAAGCACTGTGCTCGAACCCCAGTATCCAACAGAAGTGTCAATACCGGCAGCCATAGGCGATACCAACAGGAAGGTGGCACACACCACAGTCATGAACAACGCTGGGATGAGTGTCACAACAAACAGCTTGCGCTTCTGAACGAGATAGACGGTGATCGTCCAAAGCGTAAAGACGGCAAGCGTCTGGTTGGACCAGCCGAACCACTGCCACACGGTATTGAAGCCGTCGGGATTCTCCATCTGCCACAGAAGCAGAGCCACGGCGACGACAAACATGGGGATAGCAATATAGAAACGCTTCGCCATACTACGCTGATCGAGATGCAAAGCCTCTGCAATGATCAGTCGGGCACTGCGGAACGCAGTATCGCCACTGGTGATAGGAGCTGCCACGACACCAAAGACGGCAAGGATGCCACCAAACAGTCCCAGCCATCCGGTGCAGATCTTCTCCACGACACTCGGCGCGGCAAAGAACTGGATAAGCGTCTTGCCGTTGCCGCCCTGGAATTGCGCGATGAACTCATTGGCTGTCTGAGCGTCAACACACTCACGCCAACCACCATAATAAAAGAAATACATCGACACGGTAGCCCAGATCAGTGCGACAACGCCTTCGGTGATCATAGCGCCATAGAAGATGGGACGACCCATCTTCTCCGACTTGATGCAGCGTGCCATCAACGGGCTTTGGGTAGCATGGAAACCACTGATGGCTCCACAGGCTATCGTCAGGAACAGACAGGGGAACAAGGGATTCTTCGACATGTAGCCTGTCGTGCCCAACCAAGCAGTGTTGGTATTGCGGTTGCAGTCGTCGAGATTGCTCCAGAGCTCGGGCAGCTCCGGCATCTTCACAAAGAGACAGACCATCAACGCCACAGCCATAAACAGCAGGGCAAAGGCGAAGATCGGATAGAACTTGCCAATGATCTTGTCGATAGGCAGCATCGTGGCCAGAATATAATAGGCAAAGATCACGATCACCCAAAGCGTCGTAGACCCTGCAAAATCCTTCAGCAACAGAGCCGGACTGTAGACAAAGACCACACCGACCATCATCAACAGAAACACCGAGAAGACGAGCATCACGGCACGGGTCTTGCCGCCTAAATAGCGGCCAACCAGGAAAGGCAGGTTGGCTCCGTTGTGACGCACGCTGAGCATGCCACTCAGATAGTCGTGGACAGCACCGGCAAAGATACATCCAAAGATAATCCACAGATAAGCCACAGGACCATACCATGCTCCCATGATGGCTCCGAAGATAGGACCAGTGCCCGCGATGTTCAGAAATTGAATCATAAACACCTTCCAACTCGGCAGCGTCACGAAGTCCACACCATCGGAATGGGCTACCGCCGGAGTAGGACGTTCGTCGGGACCAAAGATGCGTTCGATGAACTTACTGTAAAGTAAATAGCCGGCAAGTAATGCCAGCAACGCAATCGTAAATGATATCATAATAGATGAAAACTGACAAATTATATTGCAAAAGTAATGTTTATTTTTGAAAAACAAAAAAATATCTGTACCTTTGTGGAAAATAATTGTAACGATGCAGAAAAGTACTTTATTCTGTTTGCTGATTTCTCTCATATTTTGTGCAAATATAAAAGCTCAGACATCCTCTTCCCTGTTCGACTCTCCCAAACATGAAGTGAGAGCGGTGTGGCTGACTACCATCGGAGGACTCGACTGGCCTCACCATTATGCACAAAGCGCGCACAGTGCTGAGATTCAGCAGCAGGAACTATGCTCGCTCTTGGACCAATATCAGAAAGCAGGTATCAACACGGTGCTCATCCAGACACGCGTCCGCGGCACGGTCATCTACCCTTCGAAATACGAACCTTATGACGGCTGCCTGAGTGGCTTCCCCGGTAAGTCGCCGGGCTACGACGCCTTGAAGTTCGCCATCGACGAGTGCCACAAAAGAGGAATGGAGCTGCAGGCTTGGGTCGTCACCCTCCCCGTGGGTAAATGGGACAAGCTCGGCTGCTTGCGGCTGCGCCAACGGTTTCCGGGACTCATCCGCAAGATAGATGCCGACGGATATATGAATCCTGAAGACCCCACGACAGCACGCTACTTAGCCGACATCTGTAAGGAGATCACGCAGAACTATGATATCGATGGCATTCATCTCGACTACATCCGCTATCCCGAGACGTGGAAGATGAAGGTCAGTAAGGAGCAAGGACGCAGCAACATCACGCGCATCGTCAAAGCGATCCACGACAGTGTCAAGGCCATCAAGCCCTGGGTGAAGATGAGTTGCTCGCCAATCGGTAAGTTCAACGATCTCTCGCGCTACTGGAGCCATGGTTGGAATGCTTACGACAAGGTGTGCCAGGACGCGCAAGGTTGGCTCAAAGACGGACTGATGGACGAGCTCTTTCCGATGATGTATTTCCGCAACGAACTGTTCTTCCCGTTTGCCATCGACTGGGCGGAACAGAGCTACGGCAAGATTGTGGCACCAGGACTGGGCGTGTACTTCCTTGATCCCAAAGAGGGCAAGTGGCAGTTGGAAGACATCACCCGCGAGATGTATCTGCTCAGGAAATACCATCTCGGCCACACCTATTTCCGTGGGAAGTTCTTCACCGACGACATCCAGGGTATCTACCGGTTCGCGCAGACCTTCGACGGCTCACCGGCTTTGGTTCCGGCTATGACATGGGAAAGCAAGGCACTGCCTGCCGCACCCACACACATGCAGCTCACCGACAACACGCTCTCGTGGCAGGGCACTACACCTTATTATAATATATACAGCAGCCGGACATGGCCCGTGGACATCAACGATGCCCGTAACCTGGTGGCAGTCCGTCTGAATACCACTACAGTTTCTGTACCTACGGCTGGCCGCTACTTTGCCGTGACGGCCATTGACCGCTATGGCAACGAGAGCCTGCCCCAGCAAAGTCACGCCAAGCAAAGCCCTACCGTCTTTGGGCTGCTTCCCTGCTGCGGCGGCCGCCTGTCCCTTCCCGCCAAGAGCAAGGTGCTCGACGCGCAATGGCTCGTCATCGACAATCTGATGGGACAGCAGATGATGGTGCTTCCTTACAAGAGCCGACAAGCTGATGTCCGCAATTTGCCTCCAGGCTATTACCAGCTGCGGTCGCTCGGCAACAAAGGCGTAAGCCACAGACTGGGCTACTTCAAAGTGAAAGAAGCAGAGGATAAGGAATAACTATTTTATGAACGCAAACAAAAAAGTAGAGGAAAAGTTTGGTCATTCCAAAAAATGTTATTACCTTTGCAACCGCTTAAATAAAGCAGGACACTGGTGCCTTGTCCGAACGGTTAGGTAACGGTCTGCAAAACCGTTCAAGGCGGTTCGACTCCGCCAGGCACCTCAGAGAAGCAGTGATATCCGTATCACTGCTTTTTTACTTTTCTATACTTCCGAAGACATCTTCTTTTGCCCATCAAACAATTTTTCTATTGAAACATTTGGAGCATATTGTTTTTTTAGCTATTTTTGCAATGAGCGTACGATGATTTCCCCCATCACCACTCGCCCACTCTTTATGTTCACTTTAAAGCCCTACACTATGAACCTCAACGACCAATACATCATCACCATCAACCGCCAGTTCGGTACCGGCGGACACGAGATCGGTGCCGAGCTGGCCCGACGCCTCAACGTCAAGCTCATCGACAAGCAAATACTGAAAGCCGTCGCACAGAAATTCAACCTCACCGAAGAGGAAGCCGTCAGCCTAGAGAAGAAAAGACCGTCGTGGTGGGAAGACTTCACCAAGTTCTATCAGAACTTTGTCAGCATCAGCGAATATACCCCCACGACCAACGACATCACCTCCCGTCAGCTCTTCTACGCCCAGGCCAAGGCGATGAGAGAAGTAGCCGAACAGGAGTCGTGCGTCATCGTCGGACGCTGCGGCTTCCATGTTTTCAAAGACCACCCCAACAAGCTCAGCATCTTTCTGCACGCCCCGATGCCGCAACGCGTGGAGAGAATCATGAAACTCTATCATGTCGACGAGCATAAAGCACGAATACTTATCGAGGACAACGACTACACCCGCGAGCTCTACACCAAGACCTATACGGGCTGTGAGCGCTACGACGCCCGCAACTACGACCTCTGTCTTGATGTAGGCGGATATGGCGTCAACGGTGCGGTGGAGTTCCTGCTCGGCTTCATCGGGCATCACTAAAGCCATCAGAAGGCACTTAAAAAAGTTAAAAAAAGAAAGAGCCTTATAGGTATTCCGCTATCTTTTTGTATTTTTGCAATACATTATAGCAATTGCACAAGCTAATACACATTTACATATTTAATTTGTAGCGAACATGATTATTTATTCTAAGGAAGTTGACAACATGTGCGTTGTCAAAAAGGGTGCCTACCACGGCCCAGCTCCAATCCCCGAAGAGGGTAAGTGGATTCAGGCCAAGGAAATCAAGGACATTTCTGGCTATACCCACGGTGTGGGTTGGTGCGCACCTCAGCAGGGTGCCTGCAAACTCTCTCTGAACATCAAGGAGGGCGTCATCGTAGAGTGCCTCATCGAGACAATCGGTTGCACCGGTATGACGCACTCTGCAGCTATGGCTTCTGAGATCCTGCCGGGCAAGACCATCCTGGAAGCTCTGAATACCGACTTGGTTTGCGATGCCATCAACACCGCCATGCGCGAGCTGTTCCTGCAGATCGTCTACGGCCGCTCACAGAGCGCATTCTCTGAGAATGGTCTCGCTGTCGGCGCTGGCCTTGAGGATCTGGGCAAGGGTCTCCGCTCTCAGACCGGTACCCTCTATGGCACCATGGCAAAGGGCACACGCTACCTCGAGCTCACCGAGGGCTACATCACCAAGATGTTCCTCGACAAGGACGACCTTGTTTGTGGCTATGAGTATGTACACCTGGGCAAGATGATGGAAGCCATCAAGAACGGCATGGACGCCAACGAGGCTGTGAAGAAGTTCACAGGACGCTACGGCCGCACAACCGCTGACCAGGGCATTGTTAAATCTATCGACCCACGTAAAGAATAAGGAGGAACCACAGTATGATTAGAAAAGTTCAATACGAAAGCCAGGAGCGTCGTGAGGCACAGGTCAACGCTGCCCTCCAGGCCAATGGCATCAAGAACCTCGAAGAGGCAAACGAAATTTGCGACAAGCTGGGCATCGATCCTTATCAGATTTGCGAGGACACACAGCGCATCTGCTTTGAGAATGCAAAGTGGGCTTATGTTGCCGGTGCTGCTATCGCTATCAAGAAGGGCTGCAAAAACGCTGCTGAGTGCGCTGAGGCTATCGGTATCGGGCTGCAGGCTTTCTGCATCCCCGGAAGTGTCGCTGACGACCGTAAGGTAGGTCTGGGCCACGGCAACCTGGCAGCCCGTCTGCTCCGCGAAGAGACTGAGTGCTTCGCCTTCCTGGCCGGCCACGAGTCTTTCGCCGCTGCTGAGGGTGCCATCAAGATCGCTGAGATGGCTAACAAGGTACGGCAGAAACCGTTGCGCGTGATCCTGAACGGTCTGGGCAAAGACGCCGCACAGATCATCAGCCGCGTCAATGGCTTCACATACGTCAAGACAAAGTTCGACTACTACACCAGCAAGCTGAACATTGTCGAGGAGATCCCTTACGGCAACAACCCTGCCCGTCTGAAGGTAAAGTGCTATGGCGCTGACGATGTCCGCGAGGGCGTTGCTATCCTGTGGCACGAGAACGTGGATGTCTCCATCACTGGTAACTCCACCAACCCGACACGTTTCCAGCACCCCGTTGCCGGTACCTATAAGAAAGAGCGCGTTGCCGCCGGCAAGCCTTACTTCTCTGTAGCCTCCGGTGGCGGTACGGGCCGTACGCTGCACCCGGACAACATGGCTGCAGGTCCTGCTTCTTATGGTATGACCGACACCATGGGCCGTATGCACAGCGACGCCCAGTTCGCAGGCTCTTCCTCTGTCCCCGCACACGTGGAGATGATGGGCTATCTGGGCATGGGTAACAACCCCATGGTGGGTGCTTCCGTGGCTGTTGCCGTACAGACTGACCTGCTGCTGAACAAGAAGTAAACGACTTCACAGTCTGTTTCTCAAGGTAGAAACAGACCAACAGCACAACGATACAAGTCCTATTCCGGTCTGCTCCGGGATAGGACTTGTCTTATAACAAAGCTTTAATTATCCAAAATTCGCTTAATATCTTTTGCGAGTTCCAAAAAATATTCATATCTTTGTACGCTACTTGGATATACATCAAGTGTCTCTCAAAAAGACACTTTTTTCATATGTAATCAATCAAGGTATTAGTTTGTTTATTCAAAGGTCAAATATAACATCATGCGTCAACTTAAGATTCAGAAAAGCATCACCAACCGTTCCAGTGAAGCATTGGACAAATACTTGGTAGAGATTGGTCGTGTCCCAATGATTTCCGTCGATGAAGAGATTGAGCTTGCTCAGGCAATTCGTCGCGGAGGACGTGAAGGAGAACGTGCTAAGGACAAATTGGTAAAAGCCAATCTGCGCTTCGTGGTCTCTGTCGCCAAACAATATCAGCACCAAGGTTTGGGCCTCACTGACTTGATCGATGAAGGCAACATCGGACTGGTGAAAGCCGCTGAAAAGTTTGACGAGACTCGTGGATTCAAATTCATCTCTTATGCTGTATGGTGGATTCGCCAGAGCATCCTGCAGGCAATCGCTGAGCAGAGTCGCATCGTGCGTCTGCCGCTCAATCAGGTAGGTGCGCTGTCGAAGATCAACTCAGAGATCTCAAAGTTTGAGCAGAAGAACCAGCGCCGCCCTTCCGTGCAGGAGCTGTCCAACCTGACAAACATCGAAGAGGCGAAGATCGACCAGACCATCAAGGCCGACAACCACCACATGAGCATCGACGCTCCTTTCCAAGAGGATGACGACAACAGCATGGCTGACGTACTCGCATCCGGCGATGACAGCCGCGCTGACAAGCAGGTCGACTACGAGAGCATGGCAAAAGAGCTCGATGTGGTGCTCCGCAACGTGCTTAAAGACCGTGAGATCACCATCGTGCGCGAGTGCTTCGGCATCGGTTGTCACGAAAAAGGATTGGAGGAAATCGGTGATCAACTCGGACTGACCCGTGAGCGCGTGCGGCAAATCCGCGAGAAGAGCATTGTGAAGCTACGTGAGAGCGGCTATGCCAAACTCTTGATCAAGTATTTAGGTTAAACACATTTCGTGAGGGAAAGTGGACCATGAAGAGGGCAGTGTTGACGGTTACGGCGGCACTGCACTTTTCGTTTTTACCCCACCACTCTATCCGTAGATTCTTTTTGGTATGAAGAAAAGTCATTCTGTCATCTTATGCTTAGGTTCCAATGCCGATCAGGAGGCGAACATTCAACGGGCGCAACAGTTGCTCCGCACAGAATATGCGTCAATAGCCTTCACGCCTTCCATTTGGACAGAACCGGTGGGCGTCGTTTCGCCACCCTATCTCAACTGCCTGGCAACAATGACTATCGAAGACAATCTTTCTCGTCTGCACAATAAGACCAAATCCATCGAGCGACTGATGCATTCAAGTCCGGAAGAACGGAAAGGAAACACCGTCAGAATAGACATCGACATCCTGAGCTTCGACCGTAAGCATTACCATGAAGACGATTGGAACAGGGATTATGTAAAGCGACTGATAGAAGACTTCCCTACCCCACTACACCTTATTTAATATATACATTCCAGCAAATATGATTCAGGAATATCAAATACGCGTACAACCGCAAATCGCATACAATGAGCAAAACCTTGCCTCCTATCTCTCAAAGGAGAAAGGGGTCGACATCCGCACGATCAACCGCGTCAGAATATTACGGCGCAGCATTGACGCACGGCAACGACAGGTAATGGTCAACCTCAAAGTGAGTGTATATATCAATGAGTTGCCACAAGACGACGAATACCAGCGGGTGGAATATCCCGACGTTTCTGATGCCCCTCAGGTGATCGTTGTGGGAGCCGGTCCCGGTGGTTTGTTCGGTGCCCTGCACTTGATCGAGTTGGGCTACCGCCCGGTGATCGTTGAGCGTGGCAAGGATGTCAGAGAGCGCAAGAAAGACATGGCAGCCATCTCGCGCAACCAGTGCGTCGACCCCGAAAGCAACTATTGTTTTGGAGAGGGCGGCGCCGGCGCTTATTCCGACGGCAAGCTCTACACACGCAGCAAGAAGCGGGGCAGCGTGGAGAAGATCCTCAACGTCTTCTGCCAGCACGGTGCCTCCACGTCGATACTCTGTGATGCCCATCCCCATATCGGCACGGACAAGTTGCCACGTGTCATTGAGAACATGCGCAAACAGATTATCGCGTCGGGCGGACAGGTGTATTTCAATACCAAGATGACGGAGCTGCTCATGGAAAACGAGCAGGTGACGGGCATCCATGCCGTGAACCATACCGACGACAAAGAGATGGAGCTGCACGGACCGGTGATCTTGGCTACCGGTCACAGCGCGCGCGATGTCTATCGCTATCTCAATGACCAGCATATCGAAATCGCGGCGAAAGGCATTGCCATGGGCGTGAGACTGGAGCATCCCGCCGAGCTGATCGACCAGATACAATACCACAGTCGCAACGGCCGCGGCAAGTATCTTCCTGCTGCCGAGTATTCGTTTGTCACGCAGGTGGAAGGCCGTGGCGTCTACTCGTTCTGCATGTGTCCCGGCGGCTTCATCATTCCGGCGGCAACAGGTCCCGAGCAGATCGTCGTCAACGGCATGTCGCCCAGCAACCGTGGCACACGCTGGTCAAACAGCGGCATGGTCGTGGAGGTTCATCCCGAGGACATCGCCGGGATAGAGCGGGGCGGCAACGCAGCGGCAGACAACGACCACACTGATGCGGCGCAAGGAGTGGACCCTCTCTGCATGATGCGCTTTCAAGAGCGGTTGGAAAAAGACTGCTGGCAGCAAGGCAACAGAAAGCAGACGGCACCGGCCCAGCGCATGGCCGACTTTGTCAATGGTCACCTGAGCTACGATCTCCCTGACAGCAGCTATGCCCCGGGACTGGTCAGCAGCCCGCTGCACTTCTGGATGCCTTCGTTCATCACCCATCGTCTGCAAGAGGGCTTCAAAGTCTTTGGCCGCCAGCGTCATGGTTTTCTGACCAACGAAGCTACACTCATTGCCACAGAGACCCGCACCTCCAGTCCGGTACGCATTCTCCGCGATGACCTTACCTTGCAGCACATCCGTCTCCAAGGCCTCTTCCCCTGTGGCGAAGGAGCCGGTTATGCCGGTGGCATCGTCTCCGCCGCCATCGACGGCGAGCGCTGCGCCGAGATGGCTGCACAATACCTGCAACAATAAAAACAGATTAGCCCCATATCCACGAACATCCATAAAAAAAAAGGCCGACACAAATGTGTCGGCCTTTTTTTTATGGATGTTCATCTCCTCAGAGCAAGAAGACGAACGATCAATTTAGCTTTATCTTACTGCTTCAGCATGCCTTCCAACTCCTTTGTCTTAGGATCGTTGGCACCATAGACAGAGTAGTAGCATTGATACAGAGGATATGCCCAGTTGGCTTTCTCACGGTTAGGATCCAGCTCCTTAGCCTTGTCGAGGTAGCCCATGGACTCCTTGTAGAGAGCCAGCTGCTGAGCACGGTCACCATTGATCACAGATGCCATGGCATTCATAGAGAAGCCCAAGTAGGTGTACACCACAGGGTTGGTCTGATCGATGGAAACAGCCTTCTTGAAAGCCTCCACGCAGCCCTTCCAATCAGGATTTGTCGCTGTAGAGTTGCGGTTCATCAGTGCCTGGCCTTTCAATGCCCAAGCTGTGAAGTCGTTAGGATTCTTGGCGATCTTTGCATCGACAAGAGCATCAAACTCCTTCGTCATACCCATGAGACTGTAGAAGTTGCTGAGCTGTCCGAAGATCATCTCATTGTCAGGCTCTTTCTCGTACATAGCAGCCAGTTTCTGAACATAAGCCACAGAGTCAGCCTTTGTTTTCAGATTGCGCTGCGCCATAGCCAGTTTGAAAGCCTGAGCCTGTTTGGCAACAGCAGTGTCCTGCGTAGCGATGTCGGCATACTTCTCAGCGAGATCATATTTCTTTGCCTGATTAGCATACTGAGCTGTATAGTAAGCTACCTGACCCAAGAACTGCTTCTCCTGCTCCTTTGTAGACTGGAAGTAAGGCAGATTGTCGGAGTCGAGGAATGAGCCCCAATACTTCAGCACATTGTCCTGATCGTTAAGCTGAGCATAGTAGTTGCCGGCAGTGACAAGCTGCATACGAGCATTAGCAATCAGAGGAGTCAAAGCCTCGGTGAATCGTGGCTTTACCTTACCCTTTTCGTTGGGCTCAGCATCATACTTGAAGCACTCCAAAGCATTCTGGGTAGCATCGTAAGCTGCCTGATAGAAGCCCAATGTGTCGTAAGGCTCCACCTTCTGCTTGGTAATCTGAGCCTGCATGTTGGCAGCCTGGATCGCATTTTCCTTATCAAACTTCTGCAAAGCCAGACGAGTCAGATGCTCATAGGCTTTAGCTTTCTCGCCAGAGTTAGCCAGCTGACCGAGACTAGACTTCACCAGCTCCACGGCCTTGGCATAGTCTTTCTCCTTTGTGATAGCCTTCAAGGCATCGCTATCACCGGCGAACGCAGCCGAGGCGCCCAGCACCAACATGGCTGCAATTATCATTTTCTTCATAGACGTTAAGATAAAATTATACGGTGTTATCTATTTATTACTCTTTAAGCCTGAGTCCCGGGATCGTCGGGCGTCGTGTCTTCTGCCGGAGTCTCAGCCGCAGGCTGCTCTCCTGCTGTCGACTCGTCGAACTGCTCGTTTTTCTCCAGCATCTTCTGGTGGCTTTCTTCCTCTACGGTAGCCTCCAGTTCAGAGCTCATCACCTTGCAGACGCTGGCGATGATGTCATTCTTCTTAGCGAGGTTGATCAGACGCACGCCCTGTGTGGCACGACCCATGACGCGCACCTCCTTCACGGCCAGTCGGATGACGATGCCACTCTTGTTGATGATCATCAGATCGTTGTCGTCGGTGACATTCTTGATAGCCACCAAACGACCGGTCTTCTCAGTGACAGCCATGGTCTTGACACCCTTGCCGCCACGGTTGGTCTTGCGGTAGTCTTTTACCATCGACCGCTTGCCGTAGCCGTTCTCGCTGACGACCATCACCGTATCGTTTTTTGCGTCTTTGACGACAATCATACCTACCACAGCATCATCATCTCCATCGAGGCGCATACCACGTACACCGGTAGACACACGGCCCATGCATCGTACATCATTCTCGTCGAAATAGACAGCCTTGCCATTGCGGTCGGCCATGATCAGTTCATTATGACCATTGGTCAGGCGCACGTCGACCACTTCATCACCGTCGAGGATGTTGATAGCCTGCACCCCATTGGCACGCGGGCGCGAGTATTCTTTCAGAGAAGTCTTCTTGACAATACCATTCTTTGTGGCAAAGACGACATAGTGGCTGTTGACGAATTCCTCATCCTCCAAACCACGTCCACGGAGACGCAGAGATACGTTCACAGCATCGTCGGGATCGATGTTGAGCAGATTCTGGATAGCACGTCCCTTGGAAGTCTTGTCGCCCTCCGGGATGTCGTAGCAGTGGAGCCAGTAGCAACGACCCTTCTTTGTGAAGAAGAGCATCGTCTGGTGCATCGTGGCAGGATAGATATACTCTGTGAAGTCCTTCTCACGTGTATGGGCACCCTTCGAGCCTACGCCACCGCGCGCCTGCTCACGGAAGTCGCTCAGCGGTGTGCGCTTGATATAACCGAGATGGCTCACCGTGATCACCACAGGATCATTGGGATAGAAGTCCTCGGCATTGAACTCATGCTCGTCGGGGATGATCTGTGTACGGCGGTCGTCGCCATACTTCTCCTTCACCTCGTTGAGATCGTCTTTCATCACCTTCTTGCAAAGCTCAGGATCGTCGAGAATAGACTGCAAATAAGTAATCTGCTTCTCCAGTTCCTCATATTCAGCGTGCAACTGATCCATTCTCAGTCCGGTGAGCTGAGAGAGTCTCATGTCCACGATCGCCTTGCTCTGGAGATTGTCGAGGTTGAAGCGCTTCTCAAGGTTGGTCTGAGCCTCAGCCGGTGTCTTGCTGCCACGGATGATATGCACCACCTCATCGATATTGTCGCAGGCGATGATCAGTCCTTCGAGGATATGAGCACGCTCCTTGGCTTTGTTCAGATCGAACTGCGTACGACGGATTGTCACCTCATGACGGTGATCCACGAAATAGCGGATGCACTCTTTCAGAGAGAGCAACTTCGGGCGAAGCTGCAGATGGTCGTGCTTACTCGGTACCAGCGCAATGCAGTTCACAGCAAAAGAGCTCTGAAGTGCCGTCATCTTAAAGAGCTTGTTGAGAATGACCTTGGCGTTGGCGTCTTTCTTCACGTCGACAACGATACGCATACCCTGACGACCGGTCTCATCATTGACATTGGAGATACCCTCCAACTTGCCTTCCTTCACGAGGTCAGCGATATACTCGATGAGTTGCTGCTTGTTGACACCGTAAGGAATCTCAGTGACTACGATGCGGTCGTGGCTGTCATCGCTCTCGATCTCAGCCTTGGCACGCATGATGATACGTCCCTTACCCGTCTCATAAGCTTCTTTGACACCCTTGAGACCATAGATATAAGCGCCTGTCGGGAAGTCAGGAGCCGGGATGTACTTCATCAATCCCTCCGTGTCGATGTCAGGATTGTCGATATAAGCGCAGCAGCCATTGATCACCTCGCTCAGGTTGTGAGTAGGAATATTGGTAGCCATACCCACAGCAATACCATTCCCGCCATTGACCAGCAGGTTGGGCACCTTAGTAGGCATCACCGAGGGCTCTTGCAGCGTATCGTCGAAGTTGTTGACCATATCGACCGTATTCTTATCGATATCGTCCATGATATGCTCGCCCATCTTGGAAAGACGGCACTCGGTATAACGCATGGCTGCCGGAGAGTCGCCGTCAACACTACCAAAGTTACCTTGTCCGTCTACAAGCTGATAGCGCATGTTCCAGTCCTGGCCCATGCGCACAAGGGCGCCATATACTGAACTGTCGCCATGAGGATGGTACTTACCCAACACCTCACCCACAACACGCGCGCATTTCTTGTAAGGTTTATCACTAGTGTTACCCAGTCCAAGCATACCATAGAGGATACGCCGGTGCACCGGCTTGAATCCGTCTCTGACATCCGGAAGGGCACGGGCCACGATCACTGACATAGAGTAATCAATATAGGAGGATTTCATCTCCTCTTCTATATTGATCTTCATAATGCGGTCCTGGTCAATTGTCCGATTCTCGTCCATGTTATCTTTTTGTTGTTTAAATTCCGTTTAACGGCCTTTATTTGCGTTTTAAGCCGTTTGGATAATCTTTCAAGGTGTAAAGTTACGAGTTTTTTCTCATACTGCAAAACATTTAAAACGAAAATAAAATATGTTTTCCTGATGATCCGATTTTTGCCACAATTCAGCAGTTCTTATGCCATGTTTAACTGATTCTTTGAACTGATACAACAATAATATAATAAGGTGTCCGTTATGAGGATATGATGAAATTAGAAAAAAACAGCGGACTCATAGCCCTTCTGCTTTGCATGTTGACTGTCTTGGTGACGGCAGCATGCACCAACGACGATGACTTTGTGACATCGCCCAATAACCGTGTGGCTTTTTCCGCTGATACCATCCGCTTTGACACTCTCTTTGCCAATGTGCCCTCCACGACACGGTCTGTTTGGGTGTATAATCGCTCCAACGAAAACATACGGTTTCAAAACGTGAGCACCGGCAGGGTGCCCCAAACAGGCTTCCGCGTGAATGTCGACGGCATCTACTTGGGAACGAAAAACAACTACCAAAGTAGTGATATAGAGTTGAGAAAGGGTGACAGCCTCAAGGTGTTTGTGGAACTGACAGCTCCGAAGGCCTCTTCTGACTCCCCTACGCTGACCGAGGACGATCTCATCTTCACCTTAGGAGACGGCGCCGAGCAGAAGATCCATCTCAATGCCTATACTTGGAATGCACTCATGGCACGCAACATGGAAATAAACCATGACACCACCATCAACTCTCAGGGGCGGCCGTTGGTCATCTATGGCGGCATCAGAGTGGACAGCGCCGCTACGCTGAAGATAGCAGCCGGACAAACACTCTACTTCCATGGCGATACCCAATTGGATGTATACGGCACACTCATCGCCCAGGGCAATGACCATCAGCCCATCACGCTGCGGGGCGACCGACTCGACCGGATGTTTGACTATCTGCCCTACGACCGTGTACCCGGTCAATGGAAAGGAATACATATCCACACGTCGTCCTATGGCAACCAACTCGTCTACACTGATATCCATAGTGCCTTTGACGGTATAGTCGTCGACTCTTCTGAAGTCAACAAGCAGAAATTAACGGCTTCACAGATTACTATCCACAACTGTCAGGGCGCAGGACTGAAGACAACTAACAGCAACATTATCTTAAACAACACACAGATTACCAATACATTATGCGACTGCGTTGAAGTGGATGGTGGAGCCGTAGAAATCAACAACAGCACGTTGGCACAGTTCTATCCCTTTGACGGAAACCGCGGATATGCCCTGCACTTCAACGCCAACCATCCACTCACTAAGCTGAATGTCAGAAACTCACTGATTACCGGTTACGCCGATGACTTGATCAGTGGCGACCGTCCGGGAAATGTGGATCAGCCTTTTAACTTTAACTTTGAGAATTGCGTGTTGCGTACACCCAAGCCCACGACGGCTGACAGCGTTTTTTTCAAGAACATCATCTACGAAGATGTCAAAGACACAACGAAATATGGAGAAAAGAACTTTGTGAAGATCGACGCTGACAAGCAATACTACGATTTCCATCTTAGCAAGACCTCCTCTGCCGTGGACAAGGCTAACACCAAGACAGCGCTGCCTATCGACCGCGACGGAGTGAAAAGAGACGAGTTGCCGGACATCGGTGCTTATGAATACCGAAAGGAAGGTAGTAAATAGACCCCTGCTCTTCTAAAGACAACTAATCATTTATCCCAATAAAAGATAATAAAAAACTTAATACAACAGCAACTATGGAACACCTCAACTTCAATATCAATATCGATGTCTGCTCCAAGTCGGAGTTGACAACAGAAGAACAGCAGTTGGCCGACCGAGCCCTGCAAGCTTCTTATCACTCGTTTGCACCATATAGTCATTTCCATGTCGGCGCTGCCGTACTCTTGAAGAATGGCATCACCGTCATCGGCGCCAACCAGGAAAATGCAGCCTTCCCATCAGGTCTCTGTGGTGAGCGTGCCTGCATTTTCTCAGCTCAGTCGCAATATCCCGACCAGCCCATCCGCATCCTCGCCATTGCAGCCAGAAACGGAGAGAAGCAAACCGAAGAGCCCGTAACGCCCTGCGGATCCTGCCGACAAGTGATTCTGCAGATGGAACAGCGGTATCACAAGCCTGTGGAGATTCTGCTGTGCGGCGCAAAGAAATACTACCGCATCGGCAGCATCCACGATCTGCTGCCATTGTCCTTCGATCAGCTATAAATAACATAACTGTCCGATAAACTGACAAAAAACGGGCCACGAGAAGGCACTCGTTGAAAATAAAAGTAGAGTTGGCCGAAATTTTGCGAATTTTGAGACATTTTACAACCATCTGATAATCAACACTTTATAAAATACACGCTTTTTTATTCTTATCAAAGTACCTTTCTGACCAAAAATTCTCTAGAGAATTTTTGGTCAGAAAGGTACTT